>OGZD01000059.1_pt1 | contig 121819 bp, 93 predicted proteins | sample 1576701 | NCBI WGS metagenome assembly OGZD01 (sample SAMEA3541487, study PRJEB24748) | human gut metagenome | biome: human gut; feature: human-associated habitat; material: faeces | place: China | collected 2012
TGGCGATGAGGCCATACAGGGAACCCAGTGTCAGGGCATTGAAGAAGTGCTGGAAGAACATGTCCAGACTCATAGTGCCTGCCTTATTCGTTGAAAATCCTTGGAATCCGTAAATCCTTCCGCCTGGGAGGAACCCTCCCGAATGAGGCCGGGGACGGCAAAAAAGGCGGGGAGGAAAGCGGAACTTTCCTCCACCGCCATGGACAGGGGGGCTTATTCGGGGACGATTTCGCCGAGGTAGATGCGCTTCCCGTTCTCGTACTTGAGGATGCCGACGGGGATTTCGGCATCATGGTTCGCGTTGAGGGTCATGATTCCTACAGGGGTGGCGAGGCCCTTCGTTTCGGCGAGAGCCTTGGTGACGGCTTCGCGGTCGGCCTTTCCGGCACGCTTGAGGGCGTCGATGATCATGTCGTAGCAGGTGTAGCCGAGGGTGGCGTTCACGTTGGGGTCCTTGTTGGGGAAGTTCTTCTTCCACGCTTCCGTGAAGGCCTTGGCCTGATCGTTCATGTCCTTCATGGTCATGTCATAGGGGAACGCCGTCTGCATGAAACCTTCGGCGGCCTTGCCGGCGATCTTGACGGTGTCGGGGTTGTCCATGGCGTCGCCGCCCATGAGCACGAAGGTCGCGCCGAGTTCGCGGGCCTGCTTCATGATGATGGCGCCTTCGGCGAAGTAGGCGGGCATGAAGACGATGTCGGGTTTCTTGCTGATGAGCTCGGTGAGCTGGGCGGTGAAGTCCTGGTCGCCGGAGCTGTACTTCATATCGGCAACGAGTTCGCCGCCGAGCTTCTTGTAGGACTTCTTGAAGAAGTTGGAGAGGCCCACGGCGTAGTCGCTGACCACGTCGGTGAGGACGGCGGCCTTCTTGTAGCCGAGGGTCTTGTAGGCGTAGGCCGCGGCGGCAGCTCCCTGATAGGGGTCGATGAAGCAGGCGCGGAAGTAGTACTTCTTGCCCTGCGTCACGAGGGGGTTGGTGCTGGAAGTGGCGAGGACGGGCACCTTGGCGCGTTCGGCGACTTCGCCTCCGGCGAGGCTGAGGGAGGAAGCATACGTACCGATGATGGCCGTCACATTGTCACGCTCGGCAAGGCGCTTCACGGCGTTGGCGGCTTCGACCTTGTCGGACTTGTTGTCGACGACGACCAGTTCGACGGGGCGGCCGAGGACGGTGGGCGTGATCTTGTGCGCAAGCTGGATGCCTTCAAGTTCAAGCTGCCCGGCGAAGGCGTTCTGTCCGGTCAGAGGCATGTAGACGCCGATCTTGATGGGATCTTCCGCTTTGGCGGGGGTGGCGAACCCCATGCTCAGGGCCATACAGGCAAACGCGCTCAAAAGAGTGCCGAGTTTCATGCTTCCATCCTCCAACTGTAAGATTGTTATTGAAGCAGCCTCTAAACAATAGATAAAACCTGATGCAGAGGATTACTGCTGAACAGGCACTATCTCGAAAAGGAAATCCGGCGAACGTTGCGTGTACTAAAGAAACGCAGTATGCCGGAAATACCACACAGGATAGATAATGAATAATATAACAATCTGTGGATGTAATGCATTAACTACCGATTGCGCGATGGTTCAGTTCATACAGAAACTATTTTCTTTGTCAAGAATAAAGATAAAGTATTTTTTTGGATAAAAAATCCATTCTGTATATGTTTCATTGTTTGAATAAACAGCAAAAGACGTCTATCGCGTTACATAAGAATTTTCATAAAACAGTTTCAATATGGAAGCAATCAGCATGATGAAATAAAGAAAAGAGCTAAATTGATTGCTCAAACGTAAAGAAGGCATACTATAGATTGTGCACTCAACTTTCATGATTTACAGTGCTTGAATGTTTGCATTCCTATCTGGTTCAAAGAAAAGATGTTGTTTGTTTATTCAATGGGATATGGTAGATATAAAATGTCATATTACATTGAAATCATAAATATATTTTTGAAAAAACGTGTTACGGGAGGACGCAAAAAAAAACGGCATGTCCAAAGAACATGCCGTGTGCCGTAACGCGGGAAGAACCGTATCAGCTTCGATCCGCCGTCAGCAGGAATACCGCCGAGATGACCAGCGCGCTGCCCGCCCACCCGTAGGCGGAGAAGTTTTCATTCCAGAACAGCCAGACCCAGAATGTCGCCAGCACGGGCTCGATGTTCCCGATGATGGCGGCCTTGACTTGATTGATGCTCTGGAGGCTCCGCCCGTAGGCGAGGTAGGCCCCATAGTTCGTGACCACGCCGAGGGCCAGCAGGTTGGCCCACGCCGTCCACGAGCGGGTGGGGGCGAAATCCACGAAGGGGAATAGGGCGAGCGCGCCTCCGAGCAGCATGTAGGCGTACAGGGTGGCGGTGGAGTAGCGGGGCTGCCACCAGACATAGAAGGGAAAATGCGAGGCGTAGCAAAGGCCGGATATGAGCCCGCAGACGATGCCGAGCACGGACGGCTCGGCGTTCAGGCTTCCGCCGGAGAAGCACACCAGCGCCGTTCCGAAGAGGGCCAACCCCAGAGCGATGCCCTTACGGGAGGAGAAGCTCTCATGGAACAGGATGCGGGAGAATACGGCCACCCATGCGGGAGCCGTATACAACAGCACCATCGCCATGGCGGCTCCGCTCAGCTGGATGGAGATTTGCAGCGAACTGAAAAACACGCTGATGCTCAACACACCGAAAAGGCAGAAGAACAGCGCGTGCTTCACAGGGATGCGCGCCCCGCCGCAGATGCCCGTTTGGGCAAAAAAGCAGATGCCGCCGAGCAGGGCGCGCCAGAAGGCCACCTCCAGCGGCGCAAGGCCTTCTTCCATGCAGATTTTGGAAAAAGGGCCGATGAGCGACCACAGGACGGCGGCGGCGAGCACATACAGATAGCCCGTCATCTGTTTCGGATCCTTTGCCATAAACGTTTTCCTCCAGAGGGTCGGCAGTTCCGCGCGGGGCTTGGCTGCGTTCCGCCCCGGCCTGAATGCTATTCTATGATGAAGGATTCCGCGTGCGAGGGGTTCGCATACTGGCCGAAACGCTTGACGGTCAGGGCAAGGGCTTCTTCAAGCTTGGATCTGGCGGAGAAGGAGAATACGACCGTCAGGCAGGAGCGGGTTTCCTGCGTGATCATGGCGCGGGTAGAGTCGCTGGTGGGGCTTCCGAACGCGCCTTCCCCGTCTGCGAGCAGGGGCATGTTTTCGAGCGCGATGTCGTCCTTGCCGATGCCCGGATACACCTCCCCGGCCTTGCCCAGACGGAAAACGATGTCCGCACCGATGCGGGCCGTATCGTAAGAGCCGAGGGAGAAACCCGTTTCGAGCGAGACAAGGTTGTTGGCGTCCACGACGCTGTTGATCTGGTAGAGGGCCTTGCCCTGGCGCACCCGGCGGTACAGCGATTCGGACGAAACGCGGAAGCGTCCGGGGTCCTTGCCGAAGGCCTTGTACGCCTTCCGGGATTCGGCGAGGTTGGGGATCTGGGCCAGCGGCGTGGTCTCCAGCATGGTTTTGAGGTACGGGGCAACCTCGTTTTCGAGGCAGGTCCAGAGAGAGTCTTCGCGGGCGCGTACGTCCGCCGTGTAGATGAAGCAGCCCAGACGCGCTTCGGGCCACGCGCCCTTGATGGATGGATCGATGGTGACGTTGAGGGCCGACATGTCCGCTCCTTGTGCAATGGGGATTGCCGAGGGCGAAGCGGCCGCCTCGTCCTCATGCCGGAACGGACAATATCACGGGCGGGTCCGGGAGTCTTGTTCCGGACTCCTGTTTTTTTGTTCCAATCGCGTTTGCCTCCGGTAGGCGGCGGGCGTCAGGCCGGTCAGGCGCTGCATGGCGCGGGTGAGCGCGCTTTGATCGGCGTACCCGGCCCGCAGCGCCAGATCCGCAATCGGCAGATCCGATTCCGCCAGCCATTTCCGCACATGCCCGATACGGCGTTCCGCCAGCCATGCCTGCGGGCTGAGGCCCCATTCGGAGCGGGACAGCGCGTGCAGCCTGCTTGGGCTGATGCCGATGCGCCGGGCCATTTCGCCCACAGTCCACGGCGCGCCGGGGTGGGCATCGATCAGCCTTTCCAGTACGGCGAGCCGGGAAGGGCGGCATACCGGGCGCTCAAGGAAGGAATTGAGGAGCAGGGGCATCCAGCATTGCGTGGTGCCCGGCTGTGAAAAGCGGTCTCTGGACAGCTCCGCGAACCCGATCAGGTGTCGGGTGGCTTCGGAAACGGGAAGAAAGATTTGTTCCGCCAGTTGTTCCGCCGCAGGGACGCCGCATTCGGCAAGATCGCAGTTGACGATAAGAAAGGCGTTCGAGACGGTCGCCAGCTGCGAATGCGGGACGCCGGGCGCGACGAACGCCGCGCAGGAGGGGGTAAGCCTGCCTTCCGCGCCGCCGATGGAGATTTCCAGTTCACCGGCGATGGGCAGGACAAACTGCGCGTGGGGGTGCCGCTCGTTGTTGCGTTCCCCCTCGTAGCTCAAGAAATCGATCCGGATGGACATGGCCCGCCTCGCAATGGATGCCGAAAAAGATGCGCCGTTTTCCGCAAAGGATTGTCCGTGCGGCGCATACGGCACCTTATAAGCCCAAAGCCTCCGGGCTTACAAGGCCGGGCCCCATCCGGGAGGCGCATCCGGACGCGTAAGGGAAACCTGAATAAGGCCGGGAGGGGTATCAGCGGATATGCAGTTTCCGGACGGCCTCCCATTTCTGGTGTTCGGAAACATGGCTGAAATCCCTCGACGGGTGGTGGCAGTGCCAGATACGGACATCCGGGCGATCTGTGAAGACATATGCGCAGAGGCCGGGAGCAAGCATGGTGATGCCGCTTTCGGGGGACAGCCAGTGTTGTTTGAATAAGGTCAAGCCCCAGACGATCACGAAATCAGGCTTCAGGACGTCGAGCATGGCAAAGAACGCCCCGCGTCCGAGCGCGATTTCTTCAGGCGTGGCGCGGGACCGGTTGCGGTGCGTTTCCGTTTCCATGTGCTGGAAGAATACGCCGTAAGCCACGGTATCCCACACCGCGTTGGACCCACCGTAAGCGTTCCCGGTGAGCATGGCGGAGATGTTGCGGATGTAGCGGACCCAGTGGTTGCCGTTGCCTTCGGCGGCGTCTTGGAGCGCCCGGCGCACGACCCCGTCAGTGTACGTTCTGTCGGCTCCGTCCGGCGCCGTGCCGTGGTTGGCTTCGCCGATCATGAGGATACGCGGGCTGGCGTCGGCGTAGCCGTCCCCCACGTAGGGGAGGAAATGGATGGCTTGGGTTTCTTGCAGATGCTGCCTGAACGTGTCCGTAGCTGTGGTCATGGGACCCCTCCGGCGGTTTGCGCCGCCTTGAAATCGGCGGCCTTTTCCTACCCGTACACGCCGGGGCTCGGGGAAGACAATGATTGAAATCACGTTGTTCCGCGCCAAAACCCGGGAAAGCCCGTTTGCCGCCGCGGATACCGTATTGGAAGCTGTACGATCGCATATCATGCGTTGACTTTAACGGGAGAGTTGTTTAGGGATCGCCCCGGAAGCTGCGAAAGCGGCATTTCCACATCTCGCCAAGGAGGAAAAGCATGTCGTCCGACAGTAGTCACAGTTGCCCGTCAACTGATAGTGCCACAGCAACCGCTGCCGGCGTGCTTCTCCTGGCCTTCTGACGAGTCCGGGGCGCACCCCCGGCGGCTCAGGAGGTTTCCATGCCCTTCTTCTCTCCGTATTCGTATGCGGGCGGAGTCTCGCGTGCCCTTGTCCGTTTTTTTCGGGAATTCCAGCTCCCGGCGTCTTTACTTGCGCCTTTCGGCTGTCTCCGTATGGCCGGGGCTTTCTCCCTTCGCCCGTCCTTCTCGCGGCGCACCCTCTTCGGATTGCGCCTTTCTCCTCACGAACGCGGCCGTTAACCGCCGTTCGTCTCTTGCCGTGCCCTTTTCAGGGCTTCTCACTCAGCGTTGCATGAGGCTGCGCTCCGTCGCCGCTTCGTTTTATCAATGACAACATCGGAGGTGTCTTGTGGACATTGCCTGTTGCCGCAGGCTGTTCGCCGGGAACCCCGCCGCTCATGCGGCGTTCGTTCCCCGCGCGTGGAAAGGCTGCCCTGCAGCCGTGATTCGGAGTCACCGTCGGATCGGTTCCCGCCTGATCCGAAAAGCATTCATGAGGTTGAAACTATGATTAAAAAGCAGCTCGAAACGGAAAAGGACCTGAACGTCACGCAGGAGGTCCGCGGACTTGCCGCCCGCCCCGCGTCCGCCCGGCTTCTTGAGGCGGCCCGCCAGACGCCGCAAGAGGTCTTTGCAGCCTACGAAACGACGCCCCAAGGACAGCCCCGGCCCGACATCATGCGGGCGCTGTTCGGACGGAACGAGCTTGCCCGCAAAAAGGCGGACTCCATCCTGAAGCGTCTGTTCAAAGCCTTCATCAACCCGTTTACCGTCGTTCTCATTGTTCTGGCGGTCATTTCCTTCATCACCGACTACGCCATCGTCGAGCCGGAGGATCGCGATCTCACCGCCGTTCTCATCGTCGGCATCATGGTTTTCATCAGCGGCACGCTGCGGTTTGTGCAGGAAGTGCGCTCGGGCAACGCGGCGGAACGTTTGCAGGCGATGGTCAAGACCACCATTGCGGTCTTGCGTGACGGCGAGAGCCGGGAACGCCCCATTTCGGAGCTTGTTGTGGGCGACGTGATCCGGCTCGCCGCGGGCGACATGATCCCCGCCGATGTGCGCATCGTCGAAACCAAGGACCTTTTCGTCAGCCAGTCATCGCTGACCGGCGAGAGCGAACCGATGGAAAAGTGGACCGCCGCGCAGCCGCAGACGGGCGGCAATCCGCTGGAATGCAACAATCTCGCGTTCATGGGCAGTACTGTGGTCAGCGGTTCGGCTCTGGCCCTCGTGATCGCCGTGGGCAAGGATACGCTGTTCGGGGCTTTGGCCCGGCGCGTTGCGGAAACGCGCGTCCGCACGAATTTCGAGAAGGGCGTGAACGCCGTATCGTGGGTGCTCATCCGGTTCATGGTGGGCATGGTTCCGGTGGTGCTCTTCCTCAACGGCTTTACGAAAGGCGACTGGGTGCAGGCAGCGTTGTTCGCACTGTCCGTGGCCGTGGGCCTGACCCCGGAAATGCTGCCCATGATCGTGTCCGCCAACCTCGCCAAGGGCGCGGTCGCCATGTCCCGGAAAAAGGTCATCGTAAAGCATCTCAATGCGATCCAGAATCTCGGGGCCATGAACATCCTGTGCACGGACAAGACCGGGACCCTGACGCAGGATCGCATCGTGCTGGAATATCCGCTCGACGTGCACGGCAATGTGGATGAGCGTGTCCTGCGCCACGCCTTCCTGAACAGCTACCATCAGACCGGCCTGCGCAACCTGATGGACGAAGCCATCGTGGATCACGCCTACGAGACGAACATGCTCCCGCTGTGGCAGGATTACCGGAAGGTGGACGAAATCCCGTTCGATTTCACCCGGCGGCGCATGAGCGTGGTTGTGGCGGACAAGGCAGGCAAGACGCAGATCATCACCAAGGGCGCGGTGGAGGAAATGCTCTCCATTTGCAGCTACGCGGAATACAAGGGGAATGTGGAGCCGCTCACCAGCGCGTTGAGCGAGGAGATCCTCGCCACGGTGCGGCGGTACAACGAGGCCGGGCTGCGCGTCATCGCCGTGGCCCACAAGACGAATCCGATGGTCGCCGGAGCGTTTTCCGTGGCGGACGAGTCGGACATGGTGCTCATCGGGTATCTCGCCTTCCTCGATCCCCCGAAGGATTCCGCGGCGGCTGCCGTTGCCGCGCTGAAGGAGTACGGCGTCGCGGTCAAGGTGCTGACCGGGGACAACGACGCGGTGACGCGCAGCGTGTGCGGGCAGGTGGGGTTGCGGTCCCATTCCCTGCTGCTCGGTTCGGATGTGGAGGCGATGGACGACGCGGCGTTGCGCGCTGCGGCGGAGCGTACGGACATTTTCGCCAAGCTGACTCCGCAGCAGAAAGCGCGCATTGTGACGTGCCTGCGCGAGAACGGGCATACCGTGGGTTTCATGGGCGACGGCATCAACGACGCGGCGGCGATGAAGGCTTCGGACGTGGGGATTTCGGTGGATTCCGCCGTGGACATCGCCCGCGAATCCGCCGACATCATCCTGCTGGAAAAGGATTTGATGGTGCTGGAGCAGGGCGCGATCGAGGGCCGCAGGATCTACGCCAACATCATCAAGTACATCAAGATGACGGCAAGCTCCAACTTCGGCAACATGTTCTCGGTATTGGCGGCGAGCGCGTTTCTGCCGTTCCTGCCGCTGGCCCCGCTGCAGATCCTCGTGCTGAACCTCATCTACGACATTTCATGCACGGCCATGCCGTGGGACAACGTCGATGCGGATTTCCTGAAGCAGCCGAAGACATGGGACGCTTCATCGATCAGCCGGTTTATGATCTGGTTCGGGCCCGCCAGTTCGGTATTCGACATCACGACGTTCGTTCTGCTGTATACCTACATCTGCCCGCTGGTGTTCGGGGGGGCGTATGAGACGCTGGACGCGGGAATGCAGGTCGCGTTCGTGGGCCTCTTTCAGGCCGGGTGGTTCGTGGAATCGCTGTGGACGCAGACGCTGGTGCTCTATATGCTGCGTACGCCCAAGGTTCCGTTCCTGCGCAGCCGGGCCTCGTGGCAGGTGACGGGGCTGACTTCGCTCGGGATTCTGGCGGGAACGTGCATCCCGTTTACGACAGTCGGCGGGGCTCTCGACATGATGCCGCTTCCGGGCGCGTTCTTCCCGTGGCTGTTCGCCACGCTTGCGGCCTACATGCTGCTGACGACAACCCTTAAGGGCATCTTCATCAAAAAGTACGGTGAACTGCTGTAAGCAAAAACGGCTGACGGTGCGGAGGAATCCCCGCCTCAGCCGGAACGACCTCCCTCCGCGCCGCCTCCCCATCAGCCAAAAGTCTTGGGAAGGAGAGAGGAGGGGACCGGGGGAGGGGAGGACGGCCGGATGGCGGCTCCCCTTCCCCGGTATACTCATTCCCCCAGCTTTTCAGACAATAGGCACCCCGTTTTCGAGACAGGGGCAAAGCGTGAAATGCGTGTGGAAGGTCTTCTTGATCAGCTTGTGGCTGCGCCCGATCTCTTCGATTTCGATGGGGCAGACCTCGGAAGCACGAAGGCACAGCTCCAGTTCCCCGTCCGGCGTGCGCCCGAAACGGGCCGAACGGATGATCTGGCGGTGGCTTTTGTCCATGCGCTCCGCAAGGGTCAGGAACAGGGACAGCAGGCGTACCTCTTCCCGGATGCCCTCATCAAGCTGGAGGAACAGCGGGATTTTCTTGGAGGGCCGCTTACGGTGGAAGAACGCCAGCGCCGCTATGAGCTCGATTTCGCGTTCCGTGAAACCGAGCAGTTCCGTATTGCGGATCAGATAGTGGCTGTGCGCGTTGTGGTTCGCAAAGGAAATGAAGATCCCGATGTCGTGCAGCAGAGCGGCATAGTACAGCAGCTCGCGCGATACGGGCGGGGCGTCGTGCAGCCCGATGGCCCGCGCGCTGTCGAACAGTTCAAGGGCCAGCTTCGCGATGTGCCGGGAATGTTTTTCCTCGAAGCGGCAGAACCGTGCCAGCTGGAGGACGCTTTCCTCGCGGGCGGAGAGGCGGGAACCGGCCTTCTGCGGATGCGTCCGCATGAGGTAGTCGACGAGGATGCCGTTTTGCAGGTTGCGGTTGCTGATGGTCACGCTCTCGAATCCCTGCTCCTCCATGATGGTCTGGAGGATGGCCGCGCCCGCGATGATCACGTCGGCCCGGTTGGGATTGATGCCCGGAACGGATTTACGCTCCTCAAGGGTCCGGGAACACAGTTCCTTGACCGCGCGGCGCAGGCCGTCATAGCTGAGGACATGCTTGGAAGCCGTGGAGGGTTTGCCCGTGCGCGCGGCGTCCTGCTGCTCCAGTGCGGCGGCGATTTCCGCGAGGTTCTGGGCCGTGCCTGAGCTGGCGACGGCTTCGGGGATCTCGAAACCCGCGATGCGCTGGAAGGAGTGCAGGGCCTCGTTGCGGACGTAACGTTGCAGCGCCGCGTAGGTATAGGCGGAAACCGGCCCTTTGTTGTCCTCAAAGAACAGGTTGGTCAGGCGCACGCAGCCGAGCTTGAGCGAATCGAGGTTCACGTAGGACTGGGAATCGCCCACGATGAGCTCGGTGCTGCCGCCGCCGATGTCGATGAACAGCCGAAGGCTTTTGCTGTGCTCCAACCCGCTGGAAACCCCAAGATAGATGAGGCGCGCCTCTTCGCGGCCCGATACGACCGTGAAGTCGATCCCGGTCTTTTCCTGCACGCGGCGGATGAATTCGGGGCCGTTGACGGCGTCGCGTACGGCCGCCGTGGCGATGGCGATGATTTCCGTCGTCTCATAGACCGCGCACATTTCCGCCAGCCCGCGCAGCACCGCGATGGTGCGGGCCATCGTCTCTTCCTGAAGGCGGTTGTGGGTGAATCCGCCTTCGCCGAGCCGGACCATGTGCTTGACCTGATTCAGGATCGTCGTGGATCCGTCCGCATGGACGCGGACGAGCAGCAGGCGGACCGAGTTGCTGCCGAGATCGATGATGCCGATGGCTTTTTCCGTCCGCTCTAGTTCCCCTGACATACGCATTCCAGCTCCCGTCCGAAGACGTGCATGAACAGATCGCCCTTTTTGATGACGCGTTCCATTTCCGCGGAGCAGTCTCCGGAGCACTGGACGGCGATGATGACCTTACGCTTCTTGACGGCGACGGCAAGGTTCCCGACGACGCCCGTGTGGGTGTAATCGAGCGCGTCCGCGATGCGGAGCAGGGACGCCGCCTTGCGCAGCGCCTTCCGGTCGCTTTTTTTCAGGGCGTCGAAGCGGGCGTGCCGGCGCGAGGGCCACGCCTTGCGGTGGTAGCGGGCGAGCAGGGCGACCCACGGGCGATCGTCCTCGTGGATGTTCAGGCTGAGATCTTCCTCAATGAGGCGCATACTGATTTTATGATGCCCCTTGCGGCCTTCGGCGAACCCGATGTCGTGCAGCTGCGCCGCGAGGTGGAGCCTGTGCCCCCAGACGTCGTCGAGCCCGTGGAGCTCGGCGAGATCTTGAAACAGGGTCGCCGCGATGGCGGCCACACGCTGCCCGTGCGTCAACGAATCGGCCATAACCGGCGATTCGGGCATGACCGCCGTGGTGAGGGGCGTCTCTTCGGCGAGTTCAGCCGTTTCGGCGGCGGGGGCGGAGCAGGTTTCCGGGCACGGTTCGGAGCAGGGGGCGGACAATGCCGGAGCGGGGTCATAGGCTTCCGGGGCGGCGGTTACGAGTTCCGCCACGGCTGCGGGTTCCGGGGCGGATTCCTGTACCGGTTCGGGCTGGGCCCTTTGGGGCTTCTTGCGGGCGGGCCTCGGCTTGGGCTGCGATTCTCCGGCGGGGGCGGTTTTCGCCGTTCTGGCGGGGCGTTTCGCCGGGGTCGCTTTGGGTTCGGCCTGTGGTTCCTGCAACTGGTCTTCCGTATGTATGGTCATGGTTTTTCCTTTTGAGCGTTTGAGGATCAGACACACTCCCGGCTGCGGCGCATCATGATTTCCTGTGCGTTGACGGGTTCTTCTCCCTTGCCGGGCTTGATGCGGCAATAGGTGCCGTCTTCCTGAAGTCGCCACGTCTGCTGATTGTCGCGGAGGTGTGTTTCCAAAATATCGTTGCGCAGGCACGCCCGCAATCCGGGATCGAGGATAGGGACAAGCACTTCAATGCGCCGATCAAGGTTACGGGGCATGATGTCGGCGCTGCCGATATAGAGGCGGCCTTCCCCATTGGCGTTGAACCAGTAGACGCGGGTGTGCTCCAGGAAACGCCCGACGATGGACGTCACCTCGATGTTGTCGCTGATGCCCTTCACGCCGGGGCGCAGGCAGCAGATGCCGCGCACCTGGAGCCGGACGCGCACGCCCTCCATGGAAGCCCTGTACAGGGCCCGGATAACGTGTTTATCCACCAGCTGGTTGCATTTGAAAATGATTTCGCCGTTTCCATTTTGCTGGTGCAGGGCCGTTTCGCGCTGGATCATATCCAGCAGGGAGCGGCGCATGGACAGCGGGGAGACGAGCAGTTCCCTGTATTGCTCGCGGTGGGCGTATCCGGTCATGACATTGAAGAGATCGGTGACGTCCGCGCAGATGTTCGGGTTGGCGGTGATCAGCCCCATGTCGGTGTACATCTTGGCGGTGGAGGGGTTGTAGTTTCCGGTGCCGATGTGCACGTAGCGGGAAACCCCCTCCGGTTCGCGCCGGACCACGAGGCAGAGCTTGGCGTGTATCTTCATGCCGACGAGTCCGTAGACTACGTTGACGCCCGCCTTCTCCATCTCTTCGGCCCACGTGATGTTGCGTTCCTCATCGAAACGGGCTTTCAGCTCGACCACGGCGGTGACCTGCTTGCCGGAGCGCCGGGCTTCGATAAGGGCTTTCACGATGGGCGAAGCGTTACCCACGCGGTAGAGCGTCTGTTTGATGGCGATGACGCCGGGGTCCTCGCTGGAGCGGCGGATGAAATCCAGAACCGGGGTGAAACTGTCGTAGGGATGGAAGAGGAAAACATCCCTGCTCTGGATGTGCGCGTAGATGTCGCCTTCCTGAAACACGCTCGGCGTACGCCCGTAAAAGGGGGATTCTTTCAAGCCCGGCCTGTCCACGCCGTAAAGGGCCATGAGTTCGGAAAAGGCCAGCGGCCCCTTGACCCGGTAAATCTGGAACGGCTGCATCCCCAGCCGCTCGGTCAGGAACGCGCTGAGTTCCTTGGCCGTGCCGTGGGCTATCTCAAGGCGCACCACGTCGCCGAAGCGGCGCTGTTCCACCAGATCCTTGACGGCTTCCAGCAGATCGTCGGCTTCGTCCTCCTCGATCTCCACGTCGGTATTGCGCGTGATGCGGAACAGCCCGGCGTTGACGACAGTGTTGCCGGGGAACAGCGCGCCGAGGTATTCGGCGATCAGATCTTCCAGCAGGATGATGTCGCTGTCACGGACGTTGGCGTTGAAGCCGAGCGAGGCATAGGTTTTGGCCTCCTTGTTCCGGGGGATGAAGACGAAGCGGGAGATGTTGTTGGGGCACTTCAGGCGGGCGAACCGGGTGACGCCGTCACGGCTGCGCAGCTGGATGATGAAGTTGAGGCTGGTATTGGAAATCGTGGGGAAGGGGTGGCCCGGATCGATGGCCTGCGGGGTCAGGATGGGGTAGATTTCGTTCCTGAAGTAGCCGTCGAGGAACTTGCGCTGCTTTTCCGAGAGGTCCGCATAGCGCATCAGGCGTACGCCCTTGTCGTGCAGCTGCGGGGCCAGCCGCTTGCGCCAATGCTCCTGGGCGCGGGAAACCAGAATAAGCACCTTGCGCCGGATTTCGGCGAGCTGTTTGGCGGGCGTCATGCGGTCCGGCGACGAGGACACGGCCCCGCTGCGGTACTGGCGATAGATGTTCGCCACCCGGACCATAAAGAATTCATCGAGGTTGTTGTAGAAGATGGAGAGGAATTTAAGCTGCTCAAGGAGCGGGAGACCGGCATCCGTGGCTTCGTCGAGCACTTTCGCATCGAAGTCCAGCCAATTGATTTCCCGGTTCAGGTACAGGTTGGGGCAGGCCAGTTCACTGATTTCCTCTGTGGCGCACAGTTGCTCCGGGTACCCTTCGGAATCTTTGGAAACCACGATCGCTCCTCCTTCGCATGACGGCATGGATGCAGGTCTTGTAGCAGGCGGGCCCTGGAAGTATGTTACAGTAGTATGACGATTGTGTGAAAAAAGTCCAGAGTATAAGAAGGTTGAAAAATATCAGTCGATTCCGACACGGCTGACGGAATTTTTTCTCCACTTCGGCAAGAGGTTGCTGAAGAGAGGGGGGGAAAGGGGGCCAAACGGCGGCGGGACCTCTTTCGGCAATCCGGAAGCCCTTGCCGAAAGAGGGGATTCGTGGGATGGTCAAAGAATATGTTTGTCTGCCTGAAGAACTTTTCCCCGCATGAGTGCGTTTGAGGAATGACGATGCAGCGACTGATACGGCACGGAGAGCGAAGGACGTTCGACACCGGCGTCTTGCGGGAAGGCGGGAACTGCCGGAGCGTCTTGTATGCCCTCGGCGTCTTGCTGGTCTGTCTGCTGGGGAGTTATCTTTTCCTCTTCCGTCTGGAACACGTCCGTGTGCTTCAGGAACGGGAAAAAGCCCGGTACGTCGTCGACAGCTACGCCACGAAGATCCAATACGTCGTCGCCAACGCCTTTTCGAGCGCCTATCTGGTGGAAGCCCTGCTGCGGCAGGGGGAGGGCCGGATCTCGGAGTTCTACTCCTACGCCGAAGAGTTGGTGAAGATGCACCCGAGCACCATCAACATCAATCTGGCCCCCCGCGGCGTCGTTACCAAAGTATACCCGTTTGAGCGCAACAAGAAGGCCATCGGGCACGATTTGTTCGCCAACCCCGAGCGTTCCCGCGAGGCGCTGCTGGCGCGGGATTCGGGCAAGGCCACCATTGCCGGCCCGTTCGATCTGATTCAGGGCGGCTACGCGATGGCGGTCAGGCTTCCCGTGTTCATGGGCGAGCCGGAAGGGGATATCACGGCCCAGGAGAAGTTCTGGGGGCTCATCTGCGTGACCTTCGCTTTTCCGGACGTGCTGGATCCGGTGAAACTCGAATACCTCGACAAGCAGAACTACGTGTACCAGCTTTCCCGCATCCACCCCGACACGGGGGACCGGATCGTGCTGTTGCGTTCCGCCGAAACGCTGATCGAGCCCGTGGAAAGGAAGGTGCACCTGCCCAATGCGGACTGGATCCTGAGCGTGACGCCCAAGGGCGGGTGGAACTGGAGCATCCGGTACGCTTCTTTCGGCATCGCCACCTTTATCAGCATCCTGTTCTCATGCGTGGTGGGTTTGGCCGTGGATCTTGCCCATCAAAAGAAGCGGCTGGAGTTGATGTCGGAGCACGATCCCCTGACGGGGCTTCCCAACCGCCGTGTCTTGTTCCGTGAACTGGAGAAGGCGATGGAGGCGAAGCGGCCCTTTGCGCTCTGTTACATGGATCTGGACGACTTCAAGCAGGTCAACGACACGTACGGCCATGATTGCGGCGACCAGCTGCTGAACGGGTTCGCGGAACGGCTCCAGAGCGCCCTGTCGACGGCGGGCACGCTGATCCGGCTGGGCGGCGACGAGTTCATCGCTATCCTGTACGGCGTCAGCGAGCGGTGCATTGCCGGAGAGCGGTTCCGCCGTATGCTGGAAGCCATCGGAAGCGAACCCTACCATCTTGAAGGCATAGACCTGAACCCCGCCGTGAGTATGGGGCTGGCGCTGTACCCCTCCGAGGCCGATTCCTTGGAAGCGCTGATGCGGCTGGCCGATGCCGACATGTACGAACACAAGAAGCGCCGCCGTTGCCGGAACGGGACTGAAACGTCCCCTTCGGCTGATGGGGCGTCTTGTGGTGCGGGCGTGTAAGTCTACTGTACTGTAGCTGGGAAGAATAATAAGATTTCTGGTGTGCCCTTGATTTTCGGCCCAAAATGATTATTACAGAAGTAGGAAGCTATAGCTTAATCATGGTAGTATCCTACGTTCGTCAGTAGTCTTCCTTCCCAAACGGGCTCCTCCGTTTCAGGAAGGTAAGCATACTGAAAGTTGAAGCGATTGGCCGTAGAAGCACTCCGGCTGGCCAGCCCGTTCCGGGCGGCTCCTCCCGCCGCTTCAATTTCTCCCTCCGCCTCTGCCACCGTGCACAGGGCGCTTGCTTATCGTCAACCATCTCTAAAGAGACCTCGTTAACCCTGTCCGCAGGGTGCTCTTGCCTTGTCGCTTTTTACGGGTGTGTTTCCCCTTTTGCCGTGAAGGAGTGGACATGAAGTTTCGTTTCGATAAGCCCACGTGCCAGAATATCAGAAAATCCCTGAGGAAAGAATGGATCGAGACCAACGGCCTCGGTGATTACGCTTCCAGCTCGCTCATCTGCTGCAATACGCGGAAGTATCACGGCCTGCTCGTGGCCGATCTGGAAAGCCCGGCGGGGCGGCATGTATTGCTGTCGTCTCTTGAGGAATCGTTGTTCGTGGGCGGGCGGGAACTGTGTTTTTCCTGCCGTAAGCACCCCGGCGTCTTTTATCCGCGCGGGAATGAGCATCTTGAGGAAATGGACGCCGGAGAATGGCCGGTGTTCCGTTACCGTTTCGGAGAGGTGACGCTCACGCGGGAATTGATGCTGATTCCCGGACACCGCTTGCTGCTCGTCAGGTATGAGGTGCGCGGCACCGCTCCCGACACGCCTCCGGTGGTTTTGCGCGTGAAGCCCTTGCTCGCCTTTCGCAATGCCCATGACCTCACCCGCGCGAATCCCGTGCTGCGTCCCGAAACGCTTTCGGCCCCCTCCGGGATCTGCCTGAGGCCGTATGAGGCATTGCCGCCCCTGTTCATGCAGGTGGAGGGCGGCTTCATCTTCAACGCCGCTCCCGACTGGTGCTTCAATGTGGAGTATTTGGTGGAGCGGGAGCGCGGCTTTGCCTATCAGGAAGATCTGTTTCAGCCGGGCCAGTTCGAGATCAGGCTTGTTCCCGGCAAACCAGTGTTCCTCACCGCTTCGACGGAGGCGCTCCAGACGGAGCACGGGCACAACGTCATCGGCGAGATCTGGCGGCGGGAAGTCGAACGCCGCATGGGGTTGGCGGCCTCCTCGGAGAGTCTGGAAGGCCATCTTGCCCGGGAAGGGGAGCGCTTTCTTGTCCGGAGGCCCGATGGAGGCCTTGCCGTGACGGCGGGCTACCACTGGTTCGGATCGTGGGGGCGGGATACGCTTATCGCGCTGCCCGGCCTGACCTTCTATGCCGGAAGGCCCGAAGAGGGCACGGACGTGCTGCTCGGCCTCGGTTCCGCCGTCAGGGACGGGCTCATCCCCAACGTCTTCTCCGCCGACGGCAACCACGCCTACAACTCGGCGGACGCCTCCCTCTGGTATGTCTGGGCCGTGCAGCAGATGCTCAAGGCGCTGCCGGATCGGAAGGGTTTGGTCCGTGAACGGTGCTGGCCGGTCATCAAGAACATCATTGAACACTACGGCGGCGGCAAGGTTCCTTTTGTGGCGCCGGACGCCGAGGGGTTCCTTTCCGTAGGGAACCCCGGAACCCAGCTCACATGGATGGATGCCGTCGCCAACGGTCGCCCGGTGACCCCGCGCCACGGTCAGCCCGTGGAAATCAGCGCCTTGTGGTACAACGCGCTGGCCTTTGCGGACAGCCTCGCCAAAGCGTTCGGCGAACCGGAGTGGCGGCGGACGAAGCAGCTGGACGCCATGCGGTCCGTCTTTTTCAAGCGGTATTGGGTCACGGACGAGCGGGGCGACTACCTCGCGGACGTGTGGCGCGACGGCGGCGTGGAAACGTGCGTGCGCCCCAACCAGCTTTTCGCCCTTTCGCTTCCCTATCCGGTTCTGGACGAGGAGAGGTATGCCAGCGTGCTTTCCCGCGTGCGGCGGTGCCTGCTTACGCCGTACGGCTTGCGGACGCTGGCACCGAGCGCGCCCGGTTATCGTCCTCTGTATGAAGGCGGCCCCGCCGAACGCGATGAGGCCTACCATCAGGGCACGGTCTGGCCGTGGCTGCTGGGGGCGTACGGGGAAGCCGTATTGCGGGCGGCATGGGACGTGCCCGGCTCGGTGCGGGAGCTGCTGCGGACCATACGGCCCTTGTTCGCCCAGCACCTCGGCGACGCGGGGATCGGGTCCGTTTCGGAAATTTTTGACGGCGATCCCCCCCATCTTCCCAACGGCTGCATCGCTCAGGCTTGGAGCGTCGCCGAATGCCTGCGTTTGCTGCACTTGCTCAAGGAGGCCGCTCCCGGCGTCTATGCCGAGTGGGAGGCCAACGCCCGGAAAGGAGGGAACTGATGCGCGTTCTGATGTTCGGCTGGGAATTTCCGCCCTACAAGAGCGGCGGCCTTGGGACGGCGTGCTACGGCATGGGCCGGGCGCTGGCGAAGAAAGGCACGGAAATCCTGTTCGTCTTGCCGCAGACCCCCTTGGACGCCCCGGTGCGGGTGGGGGAACGCCTGTCGCTGTGTTCGGCATCCGGCACGAGGGTGGAGCGTACGGCCCGGAACCTCAGGATCAATGAGGAAGTGCGGGAATTGTGGCGCGAAAAGCTGCACATCGAGCACGTGGACTCGTTGCTGCTCCCTTACGACACGCCGGAAAGCTATGACGAGCGGCGGCGTGAGCTGGAACGCCTCCAGTCGGTGAAACGGAACGCGGACGTTTTTTCTTCGACGCAGGAAACGATCCTGCGTCTGCACGGCGGCTACGGCCCGGATCTCATGAGCGAGGTCTATCGCTACGCTTGCGCGGCGGTAGCCATTGCCCGGAAGGCGCGTTTCGACGTCATCCACGTCCACGACTGGATGACCTATCCGGCGGGCATCCTTGTCCGCAAGCTGACGGGAAAGCCGCTGGTGGCGCATATCCACGCGCTGGAGCACGACCGGAGCGGCGACAATATGAACCGGGACGTGGCGGGCATCGAGCGCGCGGGCCTTGAGGCGGCGGATCGCGTGGTGGCGGTGAGCCATTACACCAAGCGTCTGGTCATGCGGCAGTACGGAATTCCGGGGGACAAGATCGAGGTCGTGCACAACGCCGTTTCCCGCAGCGAGGCGGATCGCGTCTATGCGGTCCCGGAACGCTGCGCGCACGAGAAGCGGGTCCTGTTCATGGGGCGCGTCACGTTCCAGAAAGGGCCGGACTACTTTGTGGAGGCCGCCAAGCTGGTGCTCGACCGCATCCCGGATGTACGGTTCGTCATGGCGGGCAGCGGGGACATGCTGCCGAACATGGTCCGCCGGGTGGCGCAGCTGCGCATCGGCAGCCATTTCCATTTTACCGGCTTCCTCAAGGATGAGGAGGTGGATCATATGTACGCGGTGAGCGACCTCTACGTCATGCCGAGCGTCTCGGAACCCTTCGGCATCGCGCCCCTTGAGGCCATGGCCTATGACGTGCCGGTGCTCATTTCCCGCCAGTCCGGCGTCGCCGAAGTGGTGCGGAACGCGATCAAGGTCGATTTTTGGGACATCCGGGAAATGGCGAACAAGATCTGCGCGATCTTGTCGTACCCGTTTCTCGCCGCCGAGGAAGTCAGGAATTGCCGCGAGGAGCTCAAGGCCATCCGTTGGGAAAACGTGGCCGATCGTCTGAACGCCATTTACGCGCAACTTGTTTCCGGGGGAAAATGATATGTCGGCACTTTGTTTCTATTTTCAGGTCCACCAGCCGTACAGGCTGCGGCACTACACCTTTTTCGACATCGGCGTGGACTCCTTTTACGAGGACGAGGACGCGAACTGCGGCATCATGCTGAAGGTGGCCCGTAAATGCTACCTGCCCATGAACGCGCTTCTGCTCAAGCTGATCCGCAAATACGACGGCAGGTTCAAGGTCAGTTTCTCCATTTCCGGAACGGCGCTCGATCAGTTCGAGGCCTACGCGCCGGAAGTCATCCAGAGCTTCCGGGAACTGGTGGCCACCGGATGCGTGGAACTGCTTTCCGAGACGTACAACCATTCGCTGGCGTTCCTGTATTCCCCGGAGGAGTTCCGGGAACAGGTCGCCCTGCACGACGAGCGGATCGAAGCGCTCTTCGGCGTAACGCCCCGTGTCTTCCGCAATACGGAACTTATCTACAACAACGATCTGGCGCGGGCCGTGGAAGCGATGGGCTACAAGGCCGTGCTTGCCGAGGGTGCGGATCACGTGCTCGGCTGGCGCAGCCCGAACTTCGTCTACCGCCCGGCGGGGTGCGATCGCCTCAAGCTTCTGCTCAAGAATTACCGCCTCTCGGACGACATCGCCTTCCGGTTCTCGAACCACCAATGGCCCGAATTTCCGCTCACGGCGGACAAGTTTTCCGAGTGGGCGCACGCCGCCAACGCCTCCGGGGATCTCATCAATCTGTTCATGGATTACGAGACGTTCGGGGAGCATCAATGGGAATCCACCGGTATTTTCGCCTTTATGGAAGCCTTGCCCGAGGTCATGCTGCGGACGCCCGGTTTCGCGTTCATCACGCCTTCGGAAGCGGCGGCCCGGTTCGAGCCGGTGGCGAGCCTCGACGTGCCGCATTTCATGTCGTGGGCGGACGCCGAGCGCGATCTCACCGCATGGCTCGGCAACGACATGCAGAACGACGCCATCGAATCCGTCTATCGCTTGGAGAAGGCGGTCAAGGCCACGGGCGATCCCGGCGTGCTCCGCACATGGCGGCGTCTGCAGACCTCCGACCATTTTTACTACATGTCCACGAAGTGGTTCTCGGATGGCGACGTGCACAGCTATTTCAACCCCTACGGCACGCCGTACGACGCCTACATCAATTATATGAATGTGCTCGCCGATTTCAGGCTTACGCTTGACGCGGCGTCCCCCCTTGACCCCGGAACGAAAAGCGCCGTCCTGGAAAGCGCCTGAGGGCGCTTGGGCTTGCCGGGGAACCCCGGAAGCCAACCTTGCCGGCGCGGGAGCAGAACCGTATGCAGTATGATATGTCCCGTACCACGCTCTTTGAAGTCAGTTGGGAAGTCTGCAACAAAGTGGGCGGCATTTACGCCGTCGTGAGCAGCAAGGCTCTGGAGGCCGCCGCTCTTTTCGGAGACAACTACTATCTGTTGGGCCCGGATCTGGGCAACAACGCGGAATTCGAGGAAACGGACGAAGCCTGCTGGCAGGAGCTGCGCGCGATCACGGCGCGGCGGAATCTGGCCTGCCGCTTCGGGCGCTGGGATATTCCGGGGCGGCCCAAGGTCATCCTTGTCGGCTATCGGGATCGGTTCAATCAGGGGCAGCTTTTGTTTTCCCTGTGGAACCGTTACGGCATCGATTCCATTTCCGGCGGGTGGGATTATGTGGAGCCCGTCATGTTCAGTACCGCGTGCGGCGAGGTGATCGAGGCGGCGTGCCAGACGCTTGCCGTGCCCGCGTCCGGCCCGGTGCTTGCGCATTTCCACGAATGGATGTGCGGCGGGGGCCTCTTGTACCTGAAGGAGCGCGCGCCCAAGCTCGGCACGGTCTTTACGACGCACGCGACCATGCTCGGCCGGTCGATGGCGGGGTCCGGGTTCGACATCTACAAGCAGATGAACCAGATCAACCCCAAAATGGAAGCCGGGGCCTACAACATCACCGCCAAATGCTCGATGGAAACGGCGTCGGCGCGGGAAGCCGATTGCTTTACCACGGTGAGCCGCATCACGGCGGACGAGGCCACGGTTTTTCTGGGGCGCTCCCCGGACGTGGTGACGCCCAACGGCCTCGACATGCGGGTCATCCCCGACTACAGCGCCGAACGGGACGTTCCGGCCGGGGCGCGGGCCAAACTCCTTGGCGCGGCGGGACGCCTCCTGCGGCGCGAGCTTGCGCCGGATACCCGGATCTTCATCATTTCCGGGCGGTATGAATACCACAACAAGGGCGTGGACGTATTCCTCGACGCGCTGGCGGGCGTGAACGAGGCGCTACGCCAGTCCCAGACCAACGTGCTCGCCTTGTGCGCCGTCATGGGCGGGCACAGCGGGGTCAATCCCGATGCCGTGGGCGGCGATCCTTCCAAAATCTCCGATCAGGGGCCGTACTGGATCAGCAGCCACCACGTATACAACCAGCCGCAGGACCCCATCCTGAACGCCTGCAAGCGGCTCGGTCTGGACAACAGGCCGGAAAACCATGTGCAGGTCATTTTTGATCCCGCTTTGCTGGACGGCAACGACGGCTTCCTGAACATGCCGTACGAGGAAGTGCTGGCGGCCTGCGATCTGGGCGTTTTCCCCTCGTGGTATGAGCCGTGGGGCTACACGCCGCAGGAAAGCGCCGCGCACGCCGTCCCCACCGTGACCACGGACCTGTCGGGCTTCGGTCTGTGGGTGCGGGACACGCAGGGGCAGGAGCAGGGCGTTACGATCCTGCACCGCCAGCAGACTTCGTATGAGGGGACTGTGGCGGCTTTGCGGGCCGTTTTGCTGGACTACGCTGCCCTGCCGTCGGCACAGCTCGACGAGCGGCGCACGGCCGTCCGCGCGTTATCCGGCGCGTGTTCGTGGGATCGGTTTTTCCCCCACTATATTCAGGCGTATACGCAGGCCTTGGACAAGGCCGTGGAGCGTGGGGCGCTTCGTGACGCGCCGAGCAGCGCATCCCTGACGCGGGTGCTTGAGGCGACGATGTCCACGACGCCGACCCTGCACGCCTTTACCGCCGTCACCGCGCTGCCGGAGCCCATCGGGCGGCTGCGCGAGCTGGCCCATAACCTGTGGTGGAGCTGGCATCCCGAATGCCATCAGCTGTTTTCCGCGCTCAATCCGGCGGAGTGGGAACGCAGCGGACACAATCCCGTGGCGGTCATCGAAAAGGCGACCAAGGCCCGTTTGCTCATCGTGGCGCATGACCAGTCCTACCTGCGGCTGTATAAGTCCACAATGGAGGCCTTTGACGCCTACATGGGCGTTTCTGCAAAGGACTTCGGCGCGTTGTCGCCGGAGCGCCCGGCGGCCTATTTCTCGACGGAGTACGGCTTGAGCGAGTGCCTGCCGATTTATTCGGGCGGGCTCGGCGTCCTGTCCGGCGATCACCTGAAATCGGCAAGCGATCTGAATATACCTCTTGTGGGCGTGGGATTGCTGTATCGGAGCGGGTATTTCCGGCAGCAGATCGACAGGGACGGGCGGCAGATCGCCCAGTATCCCGAAAACGATTTCGCCACGTTGCCGCTGGAGCTGGTCAAGGATGAGGGCGGAGCGCCGCTCGAAGTGCTGTTGCAGCTTCCGGGGCGGCGTCTCCATGCGCAGATCTGGATGGTGCGTGTGGGGCGGGTCAAGCTGTATCTGTTGGACACCGACACGCCCAGCAATACCGCCGACGATCGCAAGATCACCGCCCGGCTGTACGAGGCGGACAGGGATTGCCGCCTCCGTCAGGAAATCCTGCTCGGCATGGGCGGGGTCCAGCTCATGCGCGCCCTCGGCATCAGGCCCTCCGTGTATCATATGAACGAGGGGCATTCCGCGTTCCTCATCCTTGAGCGTATCCGCCTGCTTATGCAGGAGCGGGGGCTCTCCTTCGCCGAAGCGGGGGAACTCGTGCGCGGAAGCAGCCTGTTTACGACGCATACGCCCGTGGACGCCGGGAACGAGCGTTTCGGGCTGGAACGGATGGAGCCGTACTTCCTGCCGTATGCCCAGAGCATCGGCCTGCCGTGGCCGGAATTCGTGCGGATGGGGCGGTTTGAAGGGAGCGAGCGCAATGTTTTCGAAATGACGGTGCTGGCTTTGAATTACTCGTTCCGGGCCAACGGCGTGAGCGCCCTGCACGGATACGTTTCCCGCCATATGTGGCAGGAAGGCTGGAAGGGCGTGCCCAAGGCGGAGATCCCCATCCGGTACGTCACCAACGGCGTCCATGTGCCGTCGTATACGGGGGCGCCCATGCGGGCGCTGCTGGATAACGTGCTTGGCCCCGGCTGGCAGGAGCAGAGCCCGGATTCGTCCATCTGGAGCAAGATAGATGAAATCCCGGACGAGGGCCTCTGGGCGGTGCGGCAGCTCCAGAAGAAGCAGCTTTTGGATTTTCTCCGGGCTTCGCTGCCGGAATTTTTCAAGAAGTTCGCCATTCCCTACGAAAAGCAGAAGGAAATGGCGGCCTGTCTTACGCCGTCTTCTCTGGTCATCGGTTTTGCCCGGCGGTTTGCGCCGTACAAGCGGGCGACGCTGCTCTTTGCGGATTTGGATCGTCTGGCCCGCATCGTGGGCAATGCGGAGCGCCCGGTGATCTTCGTCTTCTCCGGCAAGGCCCATCCCGCCGACACGCAGGGCATCGACATGCTGCAGGAAGTGATCCGCCACATGCTCGACCCCCGCTTCTTCGGAAAGATATTCTTCATAGAGGATTACAACCTTGCGGTGTCGCGGCTCATGGTTCAGGGCTGCGACGTGTGGCTCAACACTCCCCGCCGTCCCTACGAGGCCTGTGGGACCAGCGGCCAGAAGGTGCCCGTCAACGCGGGGGTCAACTTCAGCATCTCCGACGGCTGGTGGTGCGAAGGGTACAACGGCGAGAACGGCTGGACCATCGGGCCCGCCGTCACCCGTGAATATCTGTGCGGGGAACAGAGCGATTATGACGACGCCGGGTTCCTGTACGCCCTTCTGGAAGAAAAGATCGTGCCGCTGTATTTCGAGCGCAATTTCGAAGGGATGCCCCACGACTGGCTTCTGACGGTCAGGCAGTCCATGCAGTCCTTGATCGCGCGGTTCAGCTCCAACCGGATGGTGCGGGAGTATCTCAACGACTACTACATCCCGGCGGCGCAGCGGTATGCGGAACTGCGCGACAAGCACAACGCCCTCACCAAGCGCCTCGCCCGGTGGAAGCAGGATGTGAACGGCCGCTTCAACTCCTTGAAGATCGAGCTGATCCTCATCGAAGGCCTCAACGGAGAGGAATTGGTGGGCACGCAGCCCATGCAGGTGCAGGTCAGCATCCTGCCCGGCGGGATGAAGCCCGAGGAACTGCTTGTGCAGCTCGTGGCCGGACCGGGCGACGGCAAGGGTTTTACGGACACTCCGGACGTCGTGGATATGGCGCGCACGGAGGAGAGCACGGCGGACAGGCTCGTGTACGCCTGCGCCTACAGCCCGTCCCGGAGCGGGCCGCATGTGTACGGCGTGCGAGTGCTTCCCGTCACACCGGGGCTGGCCTCGCCGCTGGAGACGCGGCTGGTCCTGTGGGGATAAACCGGATCTCTTCGGAACGGGTCTGTGGAAGGGATACTTCGGAACTCCCCTCAGTTCCGTAGGCGCGTTGAATGCCCCGGGGGTTGTGTACGCCACTGGGGCACGGTAAAAGGAATGGCGGCCCAGGATTTCTTCAGGGCCGCCACTCGGCGTTTCCGCCGGAAAAAAGGCTTTTGGCGGTGATGTCCCGTGAAGACGGTTTTTCTGGCGCGTTTCATGCAACGAAAAAACGCGAGGGGAGAGCCTGCAACGTTTTTGGCAGTGCCGCCGATTTGGGGTTGTGCCGCATCAGGTGGGGCGGGGTTCACGGTTTTTTCGGAAAAGCGAAGGACGCTGAAAGGGGAATCTATGAGTTTGGAAACGTATCAGAATATGGTGGCTGAATTGGGGCGCGCCTGTGGGTTTTCCCTGCCCGTCGACGACACGGGCTACACCAGCCTGGAAGTCGACGGCTCACTGATCTGCAATATCCAGTACATCGAGCCTGCGGACGCCGCCTACATCTACTTTGAAATCGGCAGGATTGTGGCCGGAGGCGAAGGAAAGGTTGCCCCGGAACTGCTGGCCGGGAATCTCTTCGGGCTGGGCACCGGCGGAGGCGTGCTCGCCATGGAGCCGGAATCACGGAAGGTTATGTACAGCTATCAATGCGGGTTGACTGAGCTGAGCCATGAACGGTTTCTGGATATTATGGATTCCGTCATGCGGCAGGCGGAATATTGGGCCAATCGTTTGGGTGAACTCAACCGGGAGGCCGTGGGAACCGGGGAGCCCGCCCCCGCCGAAATGCTGTTTCGGGTGTAACCGGCCGTTTCCGGATACAAACCGGACCGCCGCAACAATCAGGATGACTCTATGCCTCAGCTGCAAGCGTTCAATACGTTATCTTACGGTTCCTCCAGCCGGGTCGTTCTGGATTCGGACTCCCAGCTCGGCGTCTCCGCTCAGTCGGGCAGAAGCCTGAGCCGTGCCGACAAGGCTGGTCAGAACCTCATGACCCGGCAGGTTTTGCTCAACGCTCTGGGCAGGCAGTTCGGGGTGGGGGTGGCGGAACGGTTCCTTCCCCAGCTTTCCACAACCAAAGCCCTGTCCAGCCGGGAAATCCGAGGCATCATCGCTAAGGCCGGGGAGCTCAGCGCCCACGACAAGAAAGTCAATCTGGAAACGAACCGGGCGCGCCTTCTGAGCGTTTTCGCAGGGCGTTCGGACATGGGCAATCTGGCGTTCCGGGACCGGCGCGCTGTGAACGAAGTGGCCGGGCGTCTGCTTGCGAACGAGCCCTCGGCCAAAACGTCCCGCTTATCCGATGCGGACCTGATGCGGCTCTCTGATGAGCTGCGAACGGCAGTGCAGGGCATCGCCGATGAAAGGGCGCTGGGCGTGCGGGATGCGGGCCGGATTTTGGGCAGATTTGACGTGGAGGATCGGAGCAAGGCCGGGGAGCTCCGTTCCGGGGACATCATCAACGGCTACGAATTTGTGGAATTGAAACAAAAGGGCGTGGAGCCGGGGTTTGTCGGCCTGAAAGCCTTCACGGATGAGCATATGGCGCAGATGCGCGCGCCCGGAACCCCCCTCCATCAGACGGCGGACGCGTTTCTGGAGCACTGCTTGTCCGGAAATGCCGGGCCGTTCCGGGGGCTCCCGCATCTGAATCCAGCCGTCGCCGTGTTGCGTTCTTTGGCGCAGGACGTCAAAAGGGAAATGTTCCCGGATCTCGGCGAAGCGGATTTTCCAAATCCCGAAATGAGAGCCCAGTTTAAGGAAGCACTCTTGAACGATCCCGGATGCCTGGCTCAAGTAAAGACCGCGTTGCGCGGCTGCATTCCGGAATTTTCCACTCGGCACTACGTCAAGCTGGATTACAACGAATCCGATCGGAACATTTTGGGGAACGTACGCATCCCTAGACGCACGGCCAAAAGCGGAGCTCACCGCTTCTTTACCGCGCATACCCGCAATGAAGCCAATTTCAACGCCATCAAGGAAGTTTTGGCCAGCGACCTCATGCGGACGATGGGCATCGAGTCGCAAAAGGCGAAATTGGTGCGCAGCGAATATAGCGACGGCAAGATGAAGCTGCTCATCGATGCCGAGCACATGAGCCAAACCGGGGCTGACGGGCAGGTCCAGTCCTTCAGGGATTTCGCGGGGCACATCGTGGACGGCTTTCTGGTGCGGGACGATGATCGGGGCAGAAGCGACACGAGCATGGCGCAGCTGGGGCGCAACAAGATCCTCATGCTTGCCTTGTCCGACCGCGACGCCCTCGGCTCGCGCGGCGACAACAAGGGACGTATGGGCAATACTTTTGCCGCCATTGATCCCGGGCACTCGTTGGAAGAGTTCATGGATGCGAGGAACATCCGCTCCGACTTTTCCTTCTCCGAGCCTGGTCAGTTCAGCAAATTCAAAAACTACACGGTGTTTGACGATTGCGCCTACATGGAAAAGATGGAGGGCGTGCGGCAGTTGAAGGAGATGCGCGATTCCGGCGGGGACTTGAAGGTTTTCTCCAGCTATATCGGATGGCTTCGTGGAGAGGTGGAGAGGATTGCCGGGGATCCCAGTCTTGGCGAGAACGAAAAGAGAGACCAGATCGCCGATTTTCGGGAGCTGAGGCATCAGGTGAAAACGATGCGTGATGCCTTCATCGCCCGGCGCGATTATATTCTGAACGATGTGTTCGGCGAGCGGCTTCCTTTCCTTGACGACAATCCGCCCATTCTGGAGAACCTGAGCAGTCTGGAAAAGCTGACCTCCCGGACCACGCGGAGGTCCCCGCACGGAACGGTTCAATTGGAGCATCTGCAAGTGGTGGAGGGTGGCCGCCAGCAGTGGCATATCCAGCGTGACGGCGAGGGCGGCTATATTTTCCAGGCCGTCTCTGGGGACCCTGCCAAGGCCCGGGCCACGGTGAACGATCTGCTCAGGGCAAGCAACCTTCCGTTCCACGCCGAGGGTGACGCCGCCACAGCCTACCTGCATGTTCCGGCGTCGCAGGTGCGGGCTTTCGCCGCGGCGATGAGCGAGGCGAACGTCATCGCATATAAGGAAGCGCATCGGTAGAGAGTAAAATATGTTATGCGACATGGGGAGGCTGTTTCCGGGCAGCCTCCTTTTTGTTTTGCCGAAAAAGGGAGGACGGAAGAGAGAAAAAATATACTTATTGATCTTGACTTTCATTTTCATATACGGCAGATCTGTTTCCAACAGAACGGAATGGAGGAACGCTATGAGTTGGTTATCTCAGACAGCGGACGCGGAACCCGCGTTGGACGTTGCGTCGCCTGTTTCACGGGCTGTTCACGGCATATGGGAAGCGGACGAACTGTTCAGATGTCCGCTTGTCGGCATGGGGATCACGCTTGCCGAACAGAAACATCTCTTGAAGAAAATGTCGCTTCCGGCGGTTGAACTGACGCCGTTTGAAATGCACGAGCTGTTCGTCAATGCCGCCGCTACGGAAAACCCTCTGTCCCGGAAGATGAGCCAGCTGCTCCGCCGGAAGTACGAGCGTGAGGCCGCCCCGTTGCGGCTTTTGAGTGAAGAGGATTTTCTCGTGCAGTGGAAGGAGGCGTTCTCCGCCGGCCAGTATGTGGGCTTTTTGTGGGCGGCGGCCACGCGCAGGCTTTCGGATGAAGCCCGTCGCACGGTCTACGGCGCGGTCCACATGGCCATGCACGGCATCGCGGAGGAACAGACGCGCATCCGGCGGTTTATCGTTGAACTGGAACGCAAGAACGAGCAGCAGGCCAACCGTATCCGGCTATTGAAGGAGCGCGAAGCGGCTTCGCGCGGCGGCATGGAACAGGCGGAAGAGGGCAGGCGTGCGCTTGCGCAGGAAAACGCCGCGCTCCGGGACGAACGCAACCGCCTGAAAGCCGAACTGGACGCCATGTATGAGGCGTCCACGGCGCTGTGGGAAATCAGGGGCCCGGAACTTGAAGCGGAAAACGAGAACCTGCGGGAGGCGCTTGCGTCGTTGACGCAGCGCTTCGAGGGCCAGCGCGAACTGGTCAACTCGCTGCTCAAGCAGGGAAGGGCTCGCTTTGAGCAGGGGAACTTGCCTGGCATGGCGGCTGATTCCTGCGGGACCTGTTGCGGCAGGGACTGCGACGAGAGTTGCCCCTCGTTCGATCTGTGCAGCAAGCGGGTGCTCATCGTCGGCGGCGTTGAGCGCATGGAGTCGTTGTACCGCGAATTTATTGAAGGGGGCGGCGGCGTCCTCGATTACCACAACGGCTCGCTGCAGGGCGGCACGCGCCAGCTCGAGCGGAGCCTCAGGCGCGCGGACATCATCCTCTGCCCCGTGAACTGCAACAGCCACGGCGCCTGCATCAAAGTCAAGAATCTGGCGAAGAAACACAACAAGACATTTTATATGTTGCCGAACGGGAGTCTGAGCACCATTTCCCGGCTTCTGGGGAGCGAATCCGCACGGCAAGAAGGAGAACGTGCATGAGCACCGATTTTCAGATGAACTACCATCACAACAAGGACAACCTGCATGTGAAGATGCAGGGCATTTTTGACGGCAACTCCGCACACGAACTGCTGAATCTCTTTCTGAGGGAGTACAGGTGCGGCGGCAGGGTGTTCGTCGATACGGCGGGGGTAAGCGAAGTGTTGCCGTTCGGCAGCAAGGTGTTGCAGGCCCGGTTGTGCCAGACGCCCGTTCCGGCGTCGCAGCTGTTCTTCAAGGGCGAAAACGGATTCAACATGGCGCCCTCCGGGAGCCGTGTGCTTATCGTGCCGCCCCGCAAGAAGAAAAGCGGGTGCTGCGGAAAATGCGCGCACTGCACATGCCATGGCGAACACGGGCATGGGCACGGGCACGGAGGATGCGCATGTCGCGGCGAACACAATCACGATCATTAACTTTTTTCCAAGTGGAGCTTTTTCATGAGTAATGTGCTTATCGTTTACGGGTCCACCACCGGCAACACGGCGGATATTGCCGAATACCTCGGCGGGCGTCTGCGGACTGCGGGGCATGTCGCCGATGTACGGGACGCCGCCGACGTTTCCCCGGATGGCCTGTGCGAAGGCCGGGATGTCGCTCTGTTCGGGTGCTCCGCATGGGGGACCGATGAAGTCGAGCTGCAGACGGATTTCGAGCCGTTGTTCGAAGCCTTTGATCGTATTGGAGTCAAGGGCGTCAAGACCGCGTGCTTTGCGAGCGGGGACAGCTCCTTTGAGCATTTTTGCGGGGCGGTGGATGTGATTGAGGCGCGTTTGAACGAACTCGGCGGCATTCAGATTCTGGAAGGCTTGAAGCTCGACGGCAATCTCTCGTCGAACGGGAGCGACGTGGAAGATTGGGCCAACCGGCTGCTGGCGGCTCTTTAACCGCATTTTTTTATGCGAATATATTGAAAATGAAATTCAATTATAATAGACTGTGGGCGGTATAGGCACTCCGTAGCCGTTATGCCTGAGGCGCGGGCCGGAGTGCAGGGCCCGCGCCTCAATACATCTTGAACCGTTATGTAAGGGTGAGGTATGTCAGGCGGACAAGTCCATGTTGATCCGGAGACGGTGTTCACGCGCTTCCTACGCGGAAAAGGTTGCCACAACACGCAGCAGCGGCGAGCCATCGTTTCCGTGTTTTTTCAGGAAGAGGGGCACCTGACCATTGACGATCTGTACGGCCTGGTTCAGCGACAGGATCCGACGGTGGGGCAGTCCACGGTATACCGCACGATGAAGCTGTTGTGTGAGGCCGGGCTTGCCAAGGAAGTCTCTTTCGGCGGGGGCGTCGTCCGGTATGAGCAGGCCAGCGACTGGCACCACGATCATCTCATCTGCGAGTGCTGCGGCAAGAGCATTGAGGTCGTCGATCCTAAGATCGAAGCCCTGCAGGAGCGCCTTGTCCGCCAATACGGATTTACGCCCACGCAACACAGGCTGTATCTGTACGGCGTCTGTCCGGAGTGCCTCGCTGGGCAATCTCCTTCAAAATAGGCTGTAATAAAAAGCATTCCGCCTTTTGGCAGAAACGGTTGACAGGCCGGGGCGGACTGTGTACATCTGCGGACATAAAGTTTGATTAATAAAACTTAATATTGTTCAATGTACTTTTGATGGGAACCCGGAGGGGTCATGACTGAAATCCGATTGGAAAAAAGCCTTCCGTCCGAGCAGGAGCGGGTAGGGCAGCCAAGCGTCCCGGCTGAAGGGCTCGAACGCTACTTCGCCAGGGAGGGGGTCGATCCTCTGCCGTACGCGTTTGAAGGCAAGATCGCCGTACATCCCGGCCTTGGCGGTTCGGGCGTGGAGAAACAGGATTTTGAGGCGACGCTGGAGCCTTTGCTGGCGGAGCCGAGGACGGGAAAGACCGTGGCGTACATCCATGTGCCGTTTTGTGAGACGCACTGCCTGTACTGCGGTTTCTACAACAAGGCATACCGCGAAGACGAAAGCCGGATCTACGCCGACGCGCTCATTCAGGAGCTGCGCCTGTGGCGGGGCCGGCCCGGACAGGATGCCGGGCCGGTACATGCCGTGTACATGGGCGGAGGCACGCCCACGGCGCTGCAGGCGGACGATCTCCGGCGCATCTTGAAGGAAGTCCGCGCCGTGCTGCCGCTCGCCAACGATTGCGAGATCACGGTGGAAGGGCGTCTGTCGAATTTCGGCCCGGACAAGATGGAAGCGTGCTTCGAGGGCGGGGCAAACCGCTTTTCACTCGGGGTGCAGAGCTTTGACACGGAGATCCGGCAGGCGATGGGCCGCGTGTCCGATCGCGACACGCTGATTCGGCAGCTCCAGCTTTTGCAGAGCTATGATCAGGCCGCCGTCATCGTGGATCTCATCTACGGCTTCCCCATGCAGACGATGGAACGCTGGCTGGCGGATATCGCCACGGCCCAGTCGCTCAAGCTCGACGGCGCTGACTGCTACCAGCTCAACGTGTACCGGAACACCCCGCTCGCCAAGGCCATTGAGAGCGGACGCCTTCCCGCCGGGGCGGACGTCCCCATGCAGTCGGCCATGTTCGCCGCAGGGGTGAAGGCCATGCAGAAAGGGTTTTACCGCCGCCTGTCGATCAGCCACTGGGCGCGGACGTCGCGGGAACGCAACCTGTACAATCTGTATGTCAAAGGCCGCGCCCACTGTCTGGCGTTCGGTCCCGGCGCGGGCGGCAATCTGGACGGGTTCTTCTATCTGAACCAGTCGGACTACCGGGCGTGGCAGGAAGAAGTCCGGGCCGGACGCAAGCCCATCGCCATGCTGTTTCGCCCGTTCCCGCAGGGAAAGCTGTTCAAGGCCATCGCCGAGGGGATGGAGCAGGGCTGGCTGGACATGCCGGGGCTGGAAGCGGCTTACGGCATTCCGTTGGGCGAGGTGTGGAAACCCGTGCTTGAGCAATGGGAGCGGGCGGGTCTTGTCGAACGGGACGGGGCCTTCATCGTGCTTACGCTCGCCGGGCAGTTCTGGCAGGTGAACCTTTCACAACTGTTGCTTGATTATCTCAAGCGTGCTTTGGAGGCCTGATGTTTGTAAGGAAGATGCTGGCCCGCGCCTTGCCGTTGACGGCGCTGGGCCTGGCGGCGTGGTGCCCCGCCTATGCCGTGGAGGAGCCGGTCAAGGCGGACGACGTGTACGTGACCGCCACGAGGGTGGAGAAGGAATTGCAGGACGTTCCCATGAGCGTTTCCGTCATGACGAGCGAGGACATCAAGCGTTCTCCCGCCCGGACCATCGGCGAGCTTTTGCAGGACGTGCCGGGCGTGGAAATCAGGAATTCCGGCGGGCAGGGCTTTAAGCGCATATCCATCCGCGGCGAGAATCCCAACCGCGTGCTGATCCTCATCGACGGGCAGAAGCTCGTGGAAAACAAGTCGATGGACGGCACGCCCCTGTTGATCGATCCCTCCAACGTGGAGCGCGTGGAAGTCATCAAGGGCCCCGCGTCCGTGCTCTACGGTTCGGAAGCCATCGGCGGCGTGGTCAACATCATCACCAAGAAAGGCGGGGACAAACCGATTCAGGGCGAGGCGTCCGTGGCCTATAACGGCGCGTCCAACGGTTTTGCCGAATCCCTGTCGGCTTTCGGCGGTATGAACGGATTCAAGTACCGCGTGTCCGGCTCATACAGCGATCAGGGGAACCTGCGCACGCCTGACGGCGAAGCGCCGAACACCTCCTTCCGCCAGAAGGAAGGCAGCGCGTTCCTGAGCTACGATTTTTCCGACAAGTTCATGGTCGGCGGCGGGCTGGACAGCTTCAAGGGTTCCATCCATTCCGGGAGCATGGAACCCGGCTATGAGAATTTCGCCGTGGACGTCCCCAAGTGGCAGCGCGATAAGGTTTATGCCTTCGCCGAAGCCAAAAACGTGACGCCGTGGCTTCCCCGTGTGCGCTTCGACGCATTTTGGCAGAAGAATGAAAAGGAAATGACCAACGACGTGAACACGGACCCGGCCATCACGAAGATGCCGCTGGTCGTCACCAACAATGCGGACAACCGGAACAAGCAGCTCGGCTCCTCGCTGCAGATGGACTGGGCCATCGGCGACAACCATTACCTGATCACCGGATACGACATCAGCTATGATACGCTGAAGGCTGATACGAGGGCTTCGGCTTCCACTTCAGTGGAGCGCATCCTTGCCACCGGCATCTTGGCCAGTGCGCCCCCCTTTGCGCAACAGATCGCGGCGGCATCCATGGCGAAGAGCATCCCGTACACCTCCACGGCCTACCACGAGGGTGACATGCTGACGAACGCCCTGTATGCCCAGATGGAATCGACCTTGCCCGCCGACTTCACGTTGAGCTATGGGGTACGGTATACGTGGGTCCAGTCCGAGATGAAACATGCCGAAGGGAGCAAGACCAACTCCAAGGGCACGGCCCCGTATGACGTGGGCACGGAGAGCTCCTCAAACAATTCCCGGCCGGTCTTCAATGTGGGCCTTATGTGGTCGGGCATCCCGGATCTGACGCTGCGGGCCACGTTCGCGCAGGGATTCCGCGTCCCTTCGCTGCAGGAAAAGTATGTGATGTCGGCGATGGGAGGAGGGACGATCCTGCCGAACCCCGGCCTCAAGCCGGAGACCTCGAACAGCTATGAAATCGGGGCGCGGTATGTCCATGACGGCCTGTCCGTAGACGTCGCGGCCTTCTATTCCGATGCGGACGACTATATTTATAACCCCACCATTGACGCGGATACCGACACTTCGCGCTACATCAACGTCTCGTCGGCGAAGACCCACGGGGTGGAGCTGGCCGCGAGCTATGATTTCGAATGCGGCCTCACGCCGTACGCTTCCGCGACATGGATGCGGCGCAAGTTCGACTACGGCACGCTGACCACATGGAAAACCGGCGTACCCGAATGGTCGGGCAGGGCGGGGGTGCGCTTCAAGCACGCCCTGAGCGAAACCGTTGACTTCAACGCCGACGTGTACGGGCGGTTCTCCTCAAATTCCGTCGAGAAGACCGAAAGCGAGACGACCCACTACAACAACTGGCAGACGGCGAACGTGGCTTTCGGTTTCGAGTTCGGCGACGAAAAGCAGTATACCGTGGCCGCAGAAGTCCTGAACCTCTTCGACAAGCGGTACCGGCAGGACGACAGCATTTTGGAACCCGGCCTGCACGCCAACATCAAGGTCGGCATGAGATTCTGATTTCATGAGGAAGCCTGTGCTTTAGTATTGAAATTGAATTTCATTTATATTATCAAAAAACTCTTCCCACGCTGCACGGCGGCGGACGCCCACGGTAATCCCGTGCGGCGTCGGGGGGAGGAGGGGAAGGAATACGGATGCCGTCACAGGTCTTCAACCGTCATTACTGGAGCGCGCGGGAACTCGTCGTCCTCGGCGTTTTCTCGGCCGCCGCCAAGCTTTCCACCCTGCTGGTCGCGCTGGTGGGGGGAGGGATGAATCCGGTGAGCCTGCTCGCCAAGAACCTCATTTTCACCACGTTGCTCGTGGTCATGCTCTATAAGGTGCGCAAGCCCGGGACGCTGGCCCTGTTCGTGCTCGTGAACATGCTCATCAGTATGCTTCTGCTCGGCGGCAGCGTGACGCTCCTCCCGGCCATGCTGCTGGCGGCGGGCTGCGCCGAGGCGGCGATGGCCTGCTCCGGAGGGATGCGGAAGCCGTGGGCACCCGTGCTCGGCGTCGCGGTGTACGATCTCACGTCGAAAGTCTTTTCGCTGGGCGTTTCGTGGCTGTTCATGCGCGAGAGTCCGGCCTTGTTGTATGTCATCGTCCCCATTGTGGTCATCGGCTACGTGGGATCGCTGTGCGGGCTTTTTTCCGGCGTCCGCGCCGTTCGGGAGCTGCGCCATGCAGGCATTGTCCGTAACTGAGGGGGCCGTCTGGGGCGGCGGGCTGCACGCGGCGGATACGCGGGCGAAGATGTTCGTCAGCCTGCTGGCGTCCGTGGCTACGGTGGCCCTGTCCGGGGTCGAGCCGCAGATGGTGCTTTTCGGCATGTCTCTGGTGTATGCCCTCGGGATGCGGCAGTTCCGCATCCTGCTGATCGGGTATGCGGTCCTTGTGGGCATGTCGCTGCTGGCCATGGGGTGCGCGTTCGGGATGAGCCTGCTGATCCCGTCCATGCCCGCGTTTTCGGCGGTGTCGCTGGTGGTGCCGTTCCTGCGCATGGCGACGATGTTGAACGTGATCCTGCCGCTGGCCTTTTCCTGCCGGGTGCAGAGCCTGCTGACCGCCCTGAAGAGTTTGCGCCTGCCTTTCTGCCTGTATCTCCCGGCGGCGGTGATGATCCGTTTCATCCCCACGTTTTTGCATGACGCCAAACAGGTTTCGGAAACGCTTCGGATACGCGGCTGGCGCATGACCCCGTGGAACGCCTTCCGCCATCCCGTGCTGCTGATCAGGCTGGTGTTCACGCCGTTGCTGTTCCGTTCGCTGAAGACGTCGGAAGAGCTCGGCATCGCCGCCGAACTCAAGGGGCTCGGCTACGGCGAAGGGATGCACCCTTACCGGAAGCTGGTTTGGAAGGCGTCCGACACATGGCTTTTGGTCGCGGCCTGCCTTGTGGCGGCTGCGGCGGTGCTGTGCCAACATGCCGTGGGATGGGCCCCGCTGGAAGGAGGGATGCGCTGATGATCCGCTTTGAACGTGTGACCTACACGTACCCGTTCCAGACGTGCCCGGCGGTTTCGGATATTTCGTTTTCGGTGCGGCCCGGCGAACTGGTGCTGTGCACCGGGGCCAGCGGCTGCGGCAAGTCCACGCTGATGCGCCTCGCCAACGGCCTGTGCCCCCACTATTTTCAGGGGACGCTGGAAGGCCGTGTCCTGATCGGCGGCGAGCCGACGGACGCCCGGCCCATCAACGCCATTGCGCGGGAGGCCGGAACGCTCTTTCAAGACCCCGAACAGCAGTTTTTCGCCCTGAATGTCGAGGACGAGCTGGCGTTCGCCCATGAATGGCAGGGCGTTTCGCCCGAAGCCATCGCCGCCAAAATCGATGAGGCGGCGCGGGCCTTCCGGCTCGGGCCGATCCTGTCCTCCTCCATCCACGAACTGTCCGAGGGGCAGAAGCAGAAGGTCGGGTTGGCCTCCATCCTCTCGCAGGGGCCGAGGGCCCTTATCCTTGATGAGCCGAGCGCCAATCTCGATCCCGAAGCTACCGAGGATCTGGCCTGCAAGCTCGCCGAACTCAAGGAGCGGGGCATGGCGATCCTTGTGGTGGATCATCGGCTGTACTGGCTGGAAGGCATAGCGGATCGCGTGCTTGTCATGCGGGAAGGCCGGATTGCGGAGCGGGGCGGCTTTGACATGCTGTACGACGACGCCCTGCGCGGACGGTGCGGGCTGCGCGCCGCCCGGGTGGACGATCCCCGCCGCACGTTGCCGGACTGCGCGGAGGAACTGCTGGAGCCGGGTGAAGGCGGGCTGGCCGTTTCCGGCCTGCGGTTCGCGTACTCCGGCAAACCGGCCCTGTTCGACGGCGTGGACGTGTCGATCCCGGCGGGCGTGACCGCGCTCATCGGGGACAACGGCACGGGCAAGACCACGCTCGCCCGCCTGCTTACCGGCCTGAACGCCGCGCAGGAAGGGCGGTTCGCCATCGCGGGGCAGCCGGTCCCGGCATCGAAACTGCTTTCCAGAGTGGGCATTGTGCTCCAGAACGCCGATCACCAGCTCCATATGAAGACGGTACGGCAGGAACTTGAAGTCAGCCTGTCGCTGGCGGGGGGCGGCGCGGACGATGTGCCCGGCCTGCTGTCGCTGTTCGCGCTGGAAGGGCTTGCGGAACGTCACCCGCAATCGCTTTCCGGCGGCGAAAAGCAGCGGCTTGTGATCGCCTGCGCCTTTGCCAAGCGCCCGGACGTGCTCATCCTCGACGAGCCCACCAGCGGCCTTGACGGGCGCAACATGCGCCGCATCGCCGACGCGCTGGATCTGCTGGCCGGCAGGGGGGCCTGCGTCCTTGTGATCACCCATGATCTCGAACTGATGGGGTTGTCCTGCGCCCGGGCGTTGCGGCTGCCTCTTTCATAGCGAGTGCGTACGGAGGGAATGCTGCGGATCGGAAGGGAAACCTTCCGGAGAGCGGCACCCGCATGAGTCATCTTTTCCGGGGCGTCTCGAACAGACGAAGCGCTGTTGGAATGGGAATAAACGGAAACCAAACGGGAGAACGAACTATGACGGCATCGTGTTGCCAGACGACGGAAACGCTGGGCGAGTCCATCGCCGCGGCCCTGCGGGAAAAGAAGCCGGTGATGCTGGCAAGCCTTGCGGAACGCTTCGGCGTTTCGGAACTGGAAGTCGCCAGAGCCCTGCCGGACGAGGCGCGGGCCTTCGCGGGCAAGGACGCCTTCGATACGGTCTGGCAGGCCTTGGCCTCATGGGAAAACGCCACCTTTATCATGGCGCATCTGGGCTCCGTCATCGAAATCAAGGGAAAGATACCGGAAGGCAGGCACGGGCACGGCTATTTCAACCTGTCCGGCGGCAGCGGACTCGGCGGACATCTCAAGATCGATGATCTCGGTCACATCTGTTTCCTGTCTTTACCCTTTATGGGATTGGAAAGCCATTCCGTGCAGTTTTTCAACACGGCGGGCACGGTCCTGTTCTCCGTGTACGTGGGCCGCGAAAACCGTCAACTCATCCCGGCAGCGCGCGAGTCGTTCTTCGCGCTGCGCGAGGCCGTGGGCACAAAGGAACCGTCATGAAAGCTCTTGTCGTCTATTCGTCCCGGACCGGGAATACCCGGAAAATCGCTGAAGCCATCGCCGCCGTTCTTCCCGGCTGTGAGCTTTATCCCGTGGAGTCCGCTCCCGCGCCCGAGGGCTACGATCTGGTTGCCGTGGGCTACTGGGTGGACAAGGGTATGCCCGACGCGCAGGCCAAGGCCTATCTGGAAACGGTGCGGGACGCGAAGGTGGCTTTGTTCGGCACGCTGGGCGCATGGCCGGATTCCGATCACGCCAGGGACTGCATCGCGCAGGGCGAAGCGCTGGTGAACGCTCCGGAACGCCGGAACAAGGTGCTCGGCACGTATCTGTGTCAGGGCAAGGTCGATCCGAAGATCGTCGCCATGATGCAGAAAATGGCGTCCGACGTGCACCCCATGACGCCCGAACGCAAGGCGCGCCTCGAAGAAGCGGCCAAGCATCCCGACGAGGCCGACTGCCTCCGGGCGCAGGAAGCCTTCAAGGGGTTCGCGGAACAGGTGGCCTGACGGGCCAGAAGGATCAACGGGGCTTCGGCCCCGAAACCGGAAGGGCGGCTCTGCCGCCCATACGTCGTGTTCAGGAAACGCTCATGAATCTTGCCTCAATCTATGCGTCCATAGGCCCGTCCGGCGTCGCGCTGGTTTTTGTCGGTTGTGCGGGATTGTACCTCGCGCTGCGGAACCTTCTGTATCTGCATTTCGTCTGGCGCGACTTCAAGCGGGACTTTCTCGACATTGAGCATCAGGAAGGCCGCTGTATGCGCGATGTGTGCGATAAGAGCGACAATCCGCTGATTGCCATTATCCGCGATGTCGTGAAGACCCACGGAGGCCACTCCGAAGACATCCGGGCCGAGGTCGCTTACCTGTTCCACCGCAATTTCGAGCAGGTCACGAAAGGGCTGTGCTGGCTGAGGCTCATTTCGGTGGTCTCGCCGCTGCTCGGCCTGCTCGGGACCATCCTCGGCATGGTGACGGTGTTCCGCACCATCGCGGAAAACAGCGCCCCCAACGCCGCGCAGCTGGCGGCGGGCATCTGGGAAGCGCTCATCACCACGATCATGGGCCTGTGCGTCGCCATCCCCATGCTCATGTTCTACTATTACCTGATGCTCAAATTCAAGGGCTTCCACATCGAGGCCGTGGAACACAGCTACCGTGCGCTGGAACTGTGCGGCGGCGCGAAGCGGGAAGCCCGGCCCGAAAACCGGAGAATGTGCCATGCATGATTTCGACGAGGATGCCAGCATCGATCTGACGCCGGTCATCGACGTTATCTTCATGCTCCTGATTTTCTTCATCATGACCACGACATTCAGCAAGCCGGTGCTGGATATCGTGCTTCCGGCCTCGGAGACGGCGGAGGAATCCAGCCGTAAGAATGCGGAACTGGTGATTTCGGTGAAGGCCGATGGGACTATCCATTATCAGGATCGGCAATTGACGAAAGAGGCGTTGGCCGCGGTGCTCGAGACGCGGCCCGAAGCCCTGCTGAATCTGTACGTCGACGAAAAGGCCCCTTTTGAAGCGTTTGTCGGCGTCGTAGACATCGCCAGGCTGAAGAGAGGAGGACACTTTGTTATCAGCACGCAGCCAAGTGAGCGTTAGGCCCCTGTACGGGGTGGAGGAATTCCGCAAGAGCCGCAGCATGGCGGGCGGCATGACCGGGGGGCTTGTCCTGCTGGCCTTGGCCGTGTGTCTAATGACCCCCTCCGTCAAGATCCTCACGCCGCCGAAAGCCCCTTCATCCATCATGCTGATGCGTGTGATCCGCCCCGAGCCGACGCCCGAGGCGAAACCCGTTCAGCCGGACGCCATGCGCAAGCTGTTGAGCCCTGAATCGGAAGTGACGATCCCCGTGCCGCCTCCGGTCGTCGAACGTCCCAAGCCTCCGCAGGAGGCGCCCAAAACGGTAGCTCCCGAACCCGTGAAGCCGAAACCGGTCAAGAAATCTCCTCCGGTGAAAAAAACGCGGCCGGTGGTCCGGCAGCCGGAGAAGCCCGTGCCGCCTTCCGCTCCCGTAGGCCAACAGGCGGAGATTCCTCCGGTTGCGGCGGGGACGGGCGTATCCTCCGTGGCGGCGGCCGCGCCTTCGGCCCCGGTCGGGGGAACGCAGGAACGGCCGGACGACAAGAGCAAGGCGCTGGGAGCCATCCTTGACGCCCTGAACCGTCACAAGCGGTATCCCAAGCAGGCGCGGCGGATCGGCGCTGAAGGGACGGTGCAGCTTCTCGTGACGATCTCCGCCGACGGAAAGGTCAGTGCGTGCTCGCTCGGCAAGGGCAGCGGCTTCGGCGTGCTCGATACAGCCACCGAACGGCTCGGCGAGAAGCTTGTCGGCCTTGATATACCCTCGGTCCGTGGGGGGAAAGGTTTTCAGGTGCTGGTGCCGGTGCGCTACTCGCTCAAGGATGCGTGACGTACCCCTGTTGTCCTCGCCGGACAGGAGCGCCCGATGCGGGGGCCCCTCTTGACGTATGGGCCGCCGTTCCCGCAAAGTCCGTATTCGGAAACTTTGGGGTAGTCCGGATTGGGGGGGCCGTTCTGGTGAGAAAGGACCCGGTTTCGCGTTCCCGACTCGTGGCGGAGTTCAGCCCGGCTGTGCCGGGTTTTCTCCGCAGATAATGCTTCCAGGTACCTCTCAGACCTTTGGAGAGGAGGCCAGCCGTTCCTCGTCCAGTCTGTTTTACTTGTATATGGAGCGAGGGAACGTCAGCCGGATAGACAAGGAGAGCGTATGCATCATGTATTGCGGGCGTTTTTTCAGAACGCCCGGAAGCCCGGCGGCCTATCCGGAAGGATCATGCTGTGGGCTATGAACTGGGGGCACGCTTCGCTGGCGAAGTGGGGTCGGTCGCATGTGTCGCCGGAGCCCGACGCCCGGGTGCTCGATATAGGATGCGGCGGCGGGGCGAATCTGGCGCAATTTCTGAAACTCTGCCCGCAGGGGTCTGTCTGCGGGATCGATTTTTCCGCTGAGAGCGTCGCCACCAGCCTCCGGAAGAACGCCGGAGCCGTCGCCGCCGGGCGCTGCGAAGTGCGGCAGGGGGATGTTTCCCGGCTGCCCTATACCGATGCGTCCTTCGATCTCGTCACCGCTTTCGAGACGGTCTACTTCTGGCCGGATGTGCCCGCCGCCTTTGCCGAGGTGTTCCGCGTACTCGGACCGTCCGGCGTGTTTTTGATCGTGAACGAGGAGTCCGGGGATTCCCGGTGGTGCTCCATAGTAGACGGGATGCGGACGTATACGGCGGACGCGCTGGCGGAATGGCTGCGCGCCGTCGGATTTGTCGATGTCCGGTCCGACGTTCGCGCAGAGGGCGGGGCGTTGTGCCTTGTCGCAAGGAAAGGCCCGGATTCCGTTGCGTAAGCGACCCAAGGCGCCAGGACGCAACGTATGGGGCAGGGGGGATCCATCCCGGAGAGCCGGGGATGTTTGCACGGAAGCCTTATCGGGCCTTCACGTTTCCACGCTTTCCGGCTGATGGCGAGGCCACGCGGAGGGCGTTCGCTTCGGAGGTTTTGCATGGTTTTTCGCGCCGCCGGAGGGCTCTGCCGACGCGTAGGATAAAGCCCGCTAACGGTACTTTTTCCGCAGTTCGTCCTGCCCCATCATCTGGGTGCGCATGGCGAGCATGGGCGGCGCGTTGCGGACAAGATCCTTGTCCGTATTGGACTGGATATGCTCCAGCCGGATTTCTTTGTAGTCCTCCTGCCAGTTTTTCCAGTCGTCCTCGCGGCTCCGCAGGTACAGGACGAATTGCCCCAGACGCCGTATGACGTCCGGCGGAATCACGTGTTCCAGTTCACAGGCCACGTCGTTGGAGACGTTCGGCTCCAACTGGAGGATATGCTGGAAAAATTCCTGAATGACAATGTGCCGGTGGGCGATATCCCGCCCGATGTGCATCCCCGCTTCGGTCAGGTGGACGAGGCTGTAGGGCTCATAGTCCACATAGCCCATGCTTTTCAGCGCCTTCAGCGTGCTGGTGACGGTGGAGCGGGACACGCCCGCCGCCTCCGCGATGGAACTGGCGCGGGCCGCGCCTTCCCGGATTTCCTGATGGAAGATGATTTCTAGGTAGTTTTCCAGCACAGGCGAGAGCTGTCTGGCGTCGTTTCGCTCTTCGGGCATACCGCGTTCTCCTCTTTCGGCTCGTCAGGCATTCTGACGTTTTCGCATACCGTATTCAAGCCATTTTTTCCCGGCGTAGAGCCGTACGTACCAGAATGCCGAACCCGCGTTCGCGCAGAGCATGGCGGCGTAGATGCCGGTCGGGCCGAAGGCGTTGCCGAGCGTCCACGCCAGCGGAAGCTGGAGCGCCCACATGGTCACACAGTTGACTTTGCAGGAGACGCGCGTGGCCCCCGCCCCGGCGAAAGCCCCGTTCACAAGCATGGAATAGGTCTTGAGCGGAATGCCCGCGCACGCGAAGGCGAGGAACTGCGCGGCCTGCCGGACGACCTCGGGCTGTGTGGACAGCATCTCCGCCACCGGAACCCGGAACACAAACAGCAGCCCAGCGCCGAATCCGAGCGCAAGGGCGGCGGCGAGTGCGAGCCGTTGGCCGAAACGGAACAGCGCTTCGGGCCTGTTTGCACCGATCAGATGCCCGCTCAGGATGGTGACGGTCATGCTCAGCGCCGCAGTGGGGAAGGTCAGAAAGCTCTCCACCCGCGAGCCGAGGGTCATCCCGGCAAGGACAGGCACCATGTCGCCGGGCAGCCCCGTGAGCAGCGACAGGATGACGAGATTCCCCATGTGTCCCGCCAGAGCGCCGAGGGCGGACGGTCCGCCCACCCGGAAGAGATAGGGCATGGCACGCCGGGCCCACCGCCACGGGGCGAGGGACGCGCGGGTCAGGATGCCGTGCCGGACGATGGCGTACAGGTTGCAGGCCAGCCCGAGCAGGGCGGACCCAAAGGTACTCCACGCGATCCCCTGATACCCGTAGTCGGGCAACCCGCACAGCCCCAGCCCGAACCCCGCGCTGCCGATGAGGTTGCCGACGGCGACCACGGCTATGGCGATGAGCGGGAGGCGGACCAGCTTGTAGGCCCGGAACACCGAGTTCAGCATGATCAGGGTGTAATAAAACGGCAGTTGGCAGCTGTAGGCAATGATAAACGTCCTGACCACGGGCTCCATTTCGGGGGAGACGTGCATGAGCCGGAGCGTCATCGGCAGGCAAAGGAGGCTTGTCGCTGCGATGACCGTGCCCGTGAGACCGGCAAGCCCTGCGATCAGCGCCGCGTACCGGCGGGCGCGCTGTTCGAGCCCGGCTCCGAGGGCTTGGCTGATGGTCGTCAGGCAGCCGCTTCCGGCAAGGGAAGTGATCAGCATGAGGAGGGTGAAGACCTGCGAAACGATGCCGAGCGACGCCTGAACGGAGGCATCCAGCCGTCCTGCCACCCACAGATCCGTCATGGAAACGGCAAGATGGCACAGCATCATGCCGAGCTGCGGCACGGTGAGGGAAACGAGTTCCCGGGCGGTCGGCAGGGCGCTGTTCGGCGCGGCGTTTGTGAGCATGGATTCCCCCCAGAGCCGGGGAGTAGGTCAGAAGTGAGTATTTGTCAAATAAAGTTTGATGAGTCAATCTTTGAGCTTTTTTTCCCCAGAACGGCTCACGCCGTGTTGTTCAGGTTGGGAAAGTAACATTTCATCGGTTTCTAACACACGGAAATCGTACGCGATAGGCGAATACAGATGCTGTAATTGAAAGATTTTCTCACTTATATTGACAATACTTTTCAATAATGGCATCTTTCACCCGTTCCGGGAGGGCTTGTGTCAGAGTGTACGGAGCTTTGTTGAAGCGCCCCATGGGAAAACCGTAACGCACGCAGCAAACTGTATGCGATGGTGAAGTAGAGTGTCGTCAGGTTTTCTTAATAAAGAAAATCAAAATCAATTTGGAGGACTGTATGCGGAGGATAGGTTTGCGCCAGATGCAGGCGGGGCAGAAGGGCAGCATCATCAGCGTGGATGCCGATGGCGAGCTCGGGCGGCGTATCCGCGACATGGGGCTCATCCCCGGTACGGATGTGGAAATTGTGGGCCGCGCCCCGCTGCGTGACCCGGTTGCACTGCGGCTTTTCGGGGTCACGCTGGCCCTGCGGAACCGCGAAGCCGATTACATCACTGTGGAGGTCGCATGAGCCAGGCCCATGCCGATTGCCCGCACTGCCGCCAGGACGGCAGCGAGGCGAAGCACATCGCGTTGAAAGAGGTCCGCATTGCGCTGGCGGGGAACCCGAACTGCGGGAAAACCACGGCGTTCAACGAATATACCGGAACCCATCAGCATGTCGGGAACTATCCCGGCGTCACCGTCGACAAGAAGGAAGGCTACGTCTCCATCGACGGAGTTGAGGTCCTCATGGTGGACCTTCCCGGCACGTATTCCCTGACGGCGTACTCGCAGGAGGAAATCGTCACCCGTGCCGTGCTCGCGCCCGAAAAGGCCGAGGAAAAGCCGATGGCGGTCGTGGATCTGGTGGACACCTCCGCGCTTGAGCGCAACCTGTTCCTCACCGTCCAGATCATGGAGATGGGCCTGCCGGTCGTGCTGGCCTGCAATATGATGGATGAAGCCCGGAAAGCGGGCATTCAGGTGGATACGAAGGAGCTGGGCAAACAGCTCGGCATTCCCGTTGTGGCGACCGTGGCGCGTTCCGGCGAAGGCCTCAAGGACGCTCTGCGCGAAGCCGTCGCCTTTGGCCGCCGGGGGAGCGCTCCGCTGAACATTTCCTATGGCCCGGATCTCGATCCGGTCCTCACCAAGATGGAACGGCTCCTTGCCGAGAAAGGGCTGTTGACGGATCGCTATCCCGCCCGCTGGATTGCCCTGAAGGTGCTGGAAAACGATTCCGAAATCCTGAGGCAGGTGGAACGTATGCCCGATGTGGCCGCGCAGCTGCGCGCCGACCGGGAAACCGTGGCCGACCATCTTCGGGATACCTTGCAGACGTCGCCCGAAGCCATCATCGCCGACTACCGTTACGGCTTTATCCGTGGTGTGCTGCGCAGCGGGGCCGTCCGGCGCGAATCGGCCAAGGACCGCCTTGAGCTGTCCGACAAGCTGGATAAGGTGCTGACCAACACGCTGTTCGGCCCTCTTATCATGCTCGGCGTGCTGTACGCCATGTTCCAGCTGACCTTCGTGATCGGCGCATACCCACAGGGATGGGTCGAAGACGGCTTCGGCTGGCTTGGCGAGACCGTAAGCGCCCTGATGCCCGACGGCTTCCTCAAGTCGCTCATCGTCAGCGGCGTTATCGACGGCCTCGGCGGCGTCATGAGCTTCGTGCCGCTTATCATCATCATGTTTACGCTGGTCGCGATTCTTGAAGACTTCGGCTACATGGCTCGTATGGCCTACATGCTTGACCGCGTGTTCCGCGCCTTCGGCCTGCACGGGGCTTCCGTCATGCCGTTCATCATCGCGGGCGGTATCGCGGGCGGCTGTGCCATCCCCGGCGTCATGGCCACCCGGACCTTGCGCAGTCCCAAGGAAAAGCTGGCGACCCTGCTCACGCTTCCTTATATGGCGTGCGGAGCCAAACTCCCCGTGTTTCTGCTGCTGGTGGGCGTGTTCTTCCCCGAAAACCCCGCCCGTACCATGTTCCTGCTGACGTTGGCCGGTTGGGCCGCCGCGCTTCTCATGGCGCGCCTCATGCGCTCGACCATCATCCGCGGCGAATCCACCCCGTTCGTCATGGAATTGCCCCCGTACCGCGTCCCCACCCTGCGCAGCGTGGTCACGCACTGCTGGGAACGCACATGGATGTATCTCAAAAAGGCCGGGACCGTGCTTGTTGCCGTGTCCATCCTGATCTGGGCGAGCATGACCTTCCCGACGCTGGATCCTGAGCAGGCCGCGCCGCTGGAAACGCAGATCGCCGCCTTGCAGGAGAAGGTGGACGCCTTGCCCGAAGGGGATGAAGCCCGCACTCCGCTGGAGGAAGAGCTGGCCGCCGTACAGGCGACCCTCGCTGAAGAATCCTTGCAGCATTCTTGGGCCGGACGTCTCGGCATGGCCATCGAACCCCTGACCAAGCCCGTGGGCTTCGATTGGCGCACGGACGTGGCTCTGATTGGCGGCATAGCGGCCAAGGAAGCCATTGTTTCCACGCTCGGCACGGCCTATTCGCTTGGCGAGCAGGATCCTGAAGAAGCGACGTCGCTGGCGGAACGCCTCGCACAGGACCCGAACTGGAACAAGGCGACGGCGTTGTCCCTCATGCTCTTCGTGCTGCTGTACTCCCCGTGCTTCGTGGCCCTCGTGGTCATCCGTCAGGAGGCGGGCAGCTGGGGTTGGGTTGCGTTCAGCATGATATTCAACACCGTGTTTGCGTACGGTGTGGCGGCGGCAGCCTATAGAATCTGCATGGCTTTGTAGGCTTCTTGTTTTCACTTTTAATTGATAATGAAATTCCACATCGAAGGAGAATGACATGAACGAGAACATGAAGTACGGCCTGTTTTTCCTTGGCGGCTTGGCGCTTGGTGCAATTGGCGCGGTGGCGGTGAGCAAGGGCAAGCTTGACCTGAAGCCGATGGCAGCTGATTTGTTGAGCCGTGGCATGGACGTCAAGGACGCTGTGCTCGCCAAAGTGGAAACCGTGAAGGAAAACATGGACGACATGGTGGCCGAAGCCCGCCACGCGGCGGAACAGCGCCGGGAAGCGAAGGAAGAGGCCTAGTCCTCCGGTGTTCCCCGCGAGCGTTTAGCCTATGTTTCCGGTAGGCTTTCGTTTTCCCTCGAAAGAGGGAGAAGCCCCTTAGGAAGCTGAACGCTCCCCTTTCTTACGCCTCCGGGACGGCCTCGTGCCGCTCCCGGAAGGCGGGCGGTCCTTCCCGCCTTTCCTCCAAAAAGGAACTCCCATGCTGTTTTTTATTGTCCATGACGTGCCGGGACGGGTCCGCCTGCGCGCCCGGTACGGTTTCAGCCTCCGCAAGGCGCAAGTCCTTGCGGACAGGCTTGACGCCGTCGGGGGCATCGAAGGGGTGCGCGTCAATCCCCGTACGGGGAGTGTGCTCCTCTTGTATGCCAACGACGAAGCCAAGCGGGCCGCGTTCCTGTTGCTGGCGGTGGCCGCTTCGGAACAGCCTTCCGGGGATGTCGCCGTGTGCGGCGAAAACCTCCCCGAGCCAGCCGGAAGGCCGAGTTGGGGGCCTTTTCTCCGCTATATCTTTGTCCGGCCGTTCATGCCGGTTCTCGTCAGGGTGGCCACGGCGGTGGCGGCCTCCGTTCCCTTTATCCTCAAAGGGGTTGCGGCGTTGTGCCGTGGGCGCCTCAGTGTGGATGTCCTTGATGCCGCCGCCATCGGCATTTCCCTGTTGCGCCGTGACTTCAAAACGGCACGCCTGCTGACTCTGCTGCTCGGTTTCGGTGAAGCGCTCGAAGCATGGACGCGCAAGAAGTCGCTGGACACCCTCGCCCAGAGCCTCGCGCTTGACGTCGATACCGTCTGGGTGCGGCGCGAAGGCCGGGAGATGCATGTCGCCATCAGCGAACTGAGCGAAGACGATCTGGTCATTGTCCGCACGGGGTCCGCCATTCCGGTGGACGGCGTGGTGGCGGAAGGCGAAGCCTCCGTCAATCAGGCTTCCATGACCGGAGAACCGCTCGGTGTCCTGCGCTCTCCCGGTTCGTCGGTATACGCCGGGACTGTGGTTGAGGAGGGCGAGATCGCCATCCGGCCCACGGGCGTGGGCGACGGCACGCGCCTCCGGCAGATTGTCCGGTTCATCGAGGATTCCGAAGCGCTCAAGGCCGGAGTGCAGGGCAAGGCCGAACGGCTTGCCGATGCGGTGGTGCCGTTCAGCTTTCTGCTGGCCGGGCTTGTCTGGCTGGTCACCCGCAATCCCGCCCGCGCCGCTTCCGTCCTTCTCGTCGACTATTCGTGCGCGCTGAAACTTTCCACCCCTCTGGCGGTGCTTGCCGCCATGAAGGAAGGGGTGGGGCGCGGCGTCCTCGTCAAGGGCGGGCGGTTCCTCGAATCGCTGGCGGCGGCTGACGCCGTGGTTTTCGACAAGACCGGGACCCTTACGGAATCCCGTCCGCGCGTTGCGGAGGTGATCCCCGGAGAAGGCTACGAGCGGGACGACATCCTGAGGACCGCGGCCTGTCTTGAGGAGCATTTCCCGCATCCCGTCGCCCGGGCCGTCGTCCGGAAGGCCGAGCAGGAAGGCTTGCACCATCAGGAAGAACATACCGAAGTCGAATATGTGGTGGCGCACGGCATTGCCTCCCGCCTGCACGGCAAGCGCGTGCTGTTTGGGAGCCGTCATTATATCCACCACGACGAAGGCGTGCCGGTGGACGCTATGCGGGAGGACATCGAGCGTCTGGCCCGCGAAGGCCGCTCGATCCTCTATCTGGCGGTGGACGGGAAACTGGCCGGGCTCATTGCCATTGAAGACCCGTTGCGTCCCGAGGCGGCTCCGGTTATTCGCAAGCTGCTCGGGCGGGGAATCCGCGTCGTCATGCTCACTGGGGACGATGAACGCACGGCCGCCGCTGTGGCCGAGCGGTTGGGAATCAGCGAGTACAGGTCGCAGGTATTGCCTACGGACAAGGCGGAGGTCATCCGCAGTCTTCAGGCGGAAGGCCACACGGTGGCCATGCTCGGCGACGGGATCAACGACTCTCCGGCGCTGTCCGCCGCCGACGTGGGGGTGACCCTGAGCGACGGCGCGGATCTGGCTCGGGAAGTGGCGGACGTGGTGCTGACGGAATGCCGTCTTGACGGCCTCGTCACCGCCGTCGATCTGAGTAAGGCCGCCATGCGGCGCATCCGGACTGACTTCGGCCTGATCATGACCCTGAATACCGTGTTCCTCGCGTCCGGGCTGGCCGGTTTCCTTCAGCCGGGGCCCTCGGCGCTCCTCCACAATCTGACGACGGTGGGCGTGTCCCTCAACGCCATGCGTCCGATGCTCAAAGCGGGCGCGGAACTCCAACTTGAGGAGGTCTCGGCATGAGCGAAATCGAATCGTGCATCACGAGTTTTGTGGATGGGCGGGTGCGCCTGCGCCATCCTTCCTTGAAACGGGCGGAGGACGCCGAACAGGTCCGCGGATTTCTGGCCTCACTGCCGGGAATATTGCGCGTGACGGTGAACAGCCGTACCGGGTCCCTGCTGCTGGAATACGATCCGGATCAGATCAGCCGGGAGGACTTGTTGGCCCTTGCCGGGCAGTGGGCGGATTTCGCCTCCGCCCAAGATGAGGCGGCGGCACCCCGGAAGCGGCGCTTCGACCGGGCCAGGGCCATCCGGTTCACGAACCGGGGCATGTTGGCGACGCTGGGCGCGTCCCTCGCCTTCGGCCTTGCCGGACGGGAACGCGGGCATGTCGTGGCGGGAGGGCTGTTCCTCCTCTTCAACCTCGCCCATCTCTATACCTATAGAAAGGCTCTCTAGCCGTCCAAGACGGGATCTTCCGCTCTCGGGAACGCTCAGCTGGCGACGGTGTTCCGCAAGCCGAGGCCATGCCTTGCGTCTTCATCCCGGGGGGCGGTCAGCCATAAACGGGCCATCGGCCCTTTCCGTGAACCTCAAAGACTCAATTCAGGAAGCAGCATGAAGAAAGTAGCCGTCCTTCTTTTGGCAGCAGGGCTTGTTTTCGGCGCGGCGCACAAGGGTGCGCAGGCCGCCGACATCAAGGTTTCGGGAGAATGGGATTTCAACACCGAATGGAACAATATCGGCTTCGCCAAGGAAAAGGCCGACGATCTGTTCCATGCCCGCCAGCGCTTGCGCACGCAGGTGGACATCATCGCGTCCGAATCCCTGAAGGGTACGGTGTTCTTTGAAGTCGGGGACACCAATTGGGGCAACAGCAGTGAAGGCGGCGCGCTCGGAACGGACGGCAAGGTCGTCGAAGTCCGGTACTCGTACGTGGATTGGGTTGTGCCCCAGACGGATCTGCGCGTCCGCATGGGCTTGCAGCCGTTCAGCCTGCCGAACTTCGTGGCGGGCGATCCCATCATGGGGAGCGACGACTCGGACGGCGCGGGCATCACCCTGTCCTATCAGTTCAATGATATGGCCGGGATGTCCCTGTTCTGGATGCGTGCGGAAAACGACAACACCACGATTGACCGCGGCGTGGGCAACGCGATGGACTTTGTGGGCCTGAGCGTCCCGTTGACCGGGGAAGGCTGGCAGCTCAACCCGTGGGGCATGTACGGCAATCTCGGCAAGAACAGCCTGAATGAAGTGGGCGAGAACGGCGAATCCCTGATTGTCGGCCTGCTTCCCTATGGGCAGGACGGCGTTTCCGTCGTGGCCAAAGATTCGAACAACCCGGCATGGTGGCTTGGCATCGGCGGAGAGCTGACGACGTTTGATCCGCTGCGCCTCGCCTTTGATTTCGCTTACGGCAAGGCCGACTGGGGCAAGGCGGCCAACGGGCAGGATCTGACCCGGCAGGGCTGGCTGCTTTCCGGTATTGCCGAGTACAAGCTCGACTACGTGACCCCCGGCCTCATCGCCTGGTACGGCTCCGGCGACAATTCCGATACGATGGACGGCTCGGAACGCCTGCCCACGCTGTCTCCCGGCTGGGGCGCCACGACCCTTGGCTGGGACGGCGCTTATGGGATTTCGGACGGCGCGGTGCTTAGCAATACGCCCACGGGCACGTGGGGCGTGGTCGCCCGCCTTGCCGACATCTCGTTCTTTGAAAATCTCACCCATACGTTGGCGGTGGGCTTCTATACTGGTACGAACAATACCCGGATGGTCACTTCCGGCCCGGTCGGCGGCGTCGAGAGCGGCAACGTCTACCTGACGACGAAAGACCATGCGTGGGAAGTCAACTTCGATTCCCAGTACAAGATCTACGAGAACCTGACGCTGGCGGCTGAAATGGGCTTTGTCCGCCTCGATCTGGATAAGGATGTTTGGGGGAGCAAGCTCAGCGGTGTCGACAAGACCGCGTACAAGGTCGGCCTGAACTTGAACTACGCGTTTTAATCCTTTCTAGTGGAAGTTGTTCCACAGGAACGAGGCAAGGCCGGGACTCATTGCCAAGAAATGAGTTCCGGCCTTTTTCTGTTTACCAATAAAGGAGCTAATGCAGTTTGTTTTTGTTGATAGTTTTTGATGCACGCCGAAAAATTTCCACCATAAGTTCTTCCATCGTGCATTCCTCCGGTGGCCTTATTTCCAAAATGGGTACATGCAGGGGGACAACCATTCCCATCCCATCGCAGGATTGCAACATACGGGTGCCTTGCCCGGTGAGTATCCAATCCGGTCTGATTCCTTTTTTCCGCAGCGCAGTGAGAAGCCAATCTGGAGGAATCGTTTTTCTTTTCTTCGCATCCGAGATTGACGACTGTTTTATCCCCAAGAACTCCGCCAATTCGGCCTGCGTTCTGCATTCTACCGCCTCAAAAAAGCGTTGTAGGGCTGGAAACATGACAACATCCTCGCTTGAGTGATCGGGTTATCATAGAAAATATAGATGATCATTTATTCAGTTTTTTCTGATCAGGTCATTCTTGTATGCCCCCTCTATGGAAGAAAACCCCCTTTGCCCGTTCGGTGATGTATTGGTAAAAGCCAGAAAAGATCGCGACATTACGCAATACCGCCTCGCCAAACTCACAAAGCGTAGCGCCCGGTATATCAGCATGTTGGAGCACAACGCGCGTGAGCAGCAACTGTCGACCGGGCTCCTGCTTGCGCGGGCTCTGCGTATGGATGCTGGGAACTGGCCCGCGACGTTGACGCACTCATGCCGGAAGGATGGCGAGCCCGGATGACAAAGACTTCGAGCCGAAGAGGGCCGGGCACCGCAAGAAGATATGCGGAACTGCAGAGAAGAAATGAAGCAGTTGGGAATGCGGGGCATCCTTTGTTCGCCGTTTGAAATGTCCCTTTCCGGTTTACCCCTTACATTTTACGGTCTAAAAGGCCCTAGCGATTGGCACAGGAGCGCTCCGTTCCGATGTTGCCATGTTTGTTGTGTATCAATTTGAAAATAGATGTTCAATATATCACCTGATAAAATCAACGGCTATTTATAAATCAGGTGTTGAGTATGAACAAGGAATGAGAAAAAGACCTCCTTCCAAGTTCGGTGTGGCTCTTGTTCAAGAGTATAGAAAGCGCGGCTTTACGCAATACAGTCTTGCCCAAAAACTGGGGCGCAGCACCCGCTATCTGAATAACCTTGAGCACGACAGAAACGAACCGCGTTTCACAACGATCCTTTTGCTTGCCGACGCCATAGGCATGGATCCGGGAGAACTGGTGAACGCCGCCGCTGCCCTGAGCTGGGCGGCTCTGACTGAGGAAGAAGGCGCGCTGGGGGAAATGGAGGAAGGGTAACGCGGAACAGATTGACGTTAAAGTAAAAAACGTCTTTTTGTTTTTCGTTGAATCAGGTTCAGATAAGCATTGTTATGCAAAACAGGCTCCCCCGATGCCGTCGGGAGAGCCTGTTTTGTTTGATGCTTTCAAATGCGGCGAGTCAAGCCTTCTTACCCTTCAGCTCGTGTCAGGGACGGCGTCTGAGGGATGACGTGGACGTCAAGCTGCGGGAAGGCGATTTCCACCTGATGCTCGGCGAAGACCTCCACGATCCGGTGGCGGATGGCCGAGGCGGCGTCCGTGGCGGTCCCGATGTCCGACCAGTAACGGAGTACGAAGTTCAGCGTGCTGTCCGCAAAATCCATGAACAGGACGAAGGGCTGAGGCCGCCGTACAATCTGCGGGACGGACTGCGCCACTTCAACCAGCAGCCGTTCCACGAGCTTGGGATCGGTCCCGTAAGCCACGCCGATGGCCACTTCACGGCGCACGATGCGCCCGTTGCGCGTCCAGTTGATCAGGCGGTTGGAGACGAATTCCGAGTTCGGGACAAAGATGATGGCGTTGTCGAACGTTTCTACCGTGGTCGCGCGGACGCTGATCTTGCGGACGACGCCCTGCAGGTTGCCCACGTCGATGACGTCGCCTTCGTGCAGGGTCCGGCTGAAAATCAGGATGAGGCCCGACAGGAAGTTGTTGACGATGGTCTGCATACCGAAGCCGATACCGACGGAGAGGCCGCCGGCGATGACCGCGAGGTTTTCCAGCCCGAACCCGAGGGCTTTCAGGGTGAAGAGGGCGAAGAGCGTCCACAGCCCGTAGGTGATGCCCGTCTGCATGGGCGGGATCAGGGTCTTGTCGATCTTGTAGGACTGGGAGGCCACGCGGTTCAGGAACGAGCGGGAGGCCGTGATGGCCGCCCTCGTAATGTAGAACACGCTGACGATAAGAATCAGGTGCACCATGTTGAACGAGGCGGACCCGACCTGCACGCCGGTACCGAGGTAGTGCCACAGGAGCAGCGCGCCGCCGGGCATGGCGATGACCCAGAGCACCATGCCGCACAGGATGAGCAGCAGCACGATGGGCGCGATGAAGGCCGCGACGAGTCCCGCGAGCACGCTGCGCTGGGCGTGCTGCTCACTGTCCTGCACGTCCGAGGAACGGTTGAGGATCTGGAGCAGGCCGATGATGAACTGCGTATTGATGGCGAGGCAGTCGACGAGGATGAGCACGAGGATCGCCATACGCGGCCAGCCGATGGCGGCGACGGCCATGCTGAGCCAGACGGTCAGCCTGTGGACGTGCAGCAGGTTGTTTTCGATGCCGGGAAGCTCGCGCGCGTGCAGTTCTTTGAGGATGTACAGCGAAACCAGGCCCACCGCGATCCAGCTCAGGGAGAGGATGCCGCCGGGCAGGTTGGGGTAGCTGATCAGGATGCCGAGGCTTGAGGCCAGATACATGGGCCAGAGCGGGGTGAGGCCCATCTTCTTGTCGAGGATGAAGCAGCGCATACCCCATGCGAGGGTCATCTCGCCGCCGATGACAAGGATGCTGCCGAGCACGAGCAGCCCCCGGAAGAGCTCGCCCTGGCTCCCGAAGGATGCCCCGACCAGCGCAAGGCCGGTGAATTGCCACAGGAGGCTGCGCAGGATGCCGGAGCGGGCGGCCGTGGGCATGGTGCCCTTCTTTTCGGCTCGGACCATGCGGCGGTTGACGAAGAAGATGACGACGCAGCCCAGAAGCAGCACGTTGAGGAACCGCAGCCCCACGCCCTTCCATGCGGAAGGGTTGCGCGGGAATTCGATGCTCATGCGCAGGTTCATGTTCTGGAGCGTCTTTTCCCACCGCTCGGTGATCCCTTCCCAGGCGACAGGGTCGAAGAAGCGGCTCGGGACTGAAAAATAATAGGTCTGCCACAGGTCCGGCAGGTAGCCGGTCACGCCTGTGTGCATACTCTCGATTTTGCCGAGCAGGTCCGTGGCGGAGGAAAGCTCAAGCGTCAGCCGCTGATCCATCTTGATGAGTTTGTTCTCGATGCGGCTGATGTTTTTCCACGTCTGCTGCTGATCGGGATTCAGCTTTTCCTTGCTGCCTTTCTCCGGAAGGGGAGGGAGGCTTCTCTTCATCTGTTCCAGCGCGGCGATTTTGTCCTTGACCACGTTTTGCGCGGTCAGGACGGGCTGCATCTGCTGGCGCAGGCCCGAAGCCTGCAATACGCCGCGCTGATCGATGGATTCCAGCATGATGGGATCAAGCTTGTGCGTCCCGGCCAGAGAGAACAGGCGCTGGGCGGCTTCCTCCATGCCGGGAAGGCTCTTGCGGAGCGGATTGATGATCGCCTTGAGGCCCCCGGCCAAGCCGTCGATCTCGATTTCCATCGCGTTCAGCTCATCCTGATTCTGCTTGAACGCCTCTTCCCACACGGCGTCGTCGGAGGCGGTGGACTCGCTTTTCTGTTGGGCTGCTTCGGCTTCCGCCTGAAGTTTGGCCGTCGCGGCTTCGGCGTCCTGCCGAGCCCTTTCCTCGGCCTCCTGCTTGGCCTTGGCGTCCGCTTCGGCCTTGGCTTTGGCTTCGGCCTCCAGGCGGGCCTTTTCCTCGGCTTCCTGTTTGGCCTTCTCTTCAGCTTCGAGTTTGGCTTTTTCCTTGTCCGTCAGGGCGTCTCTATCGGCGGCCTTTTCGGAGGACGCGTCAGCCGTTTTGTCCGTTTTGGCCTTCTCTTCTTTGGCGGACGTTTTCCGGTCGGACGCGGCGGCGTCCTTGTCGGGAGCTGCAAGCAGGGGCCGCGCGGAAAGGCTTGCACACAGCAGCCCGGCCATCATGAACAGGGCGAAGCGCCCAAAAGTGGAACGTGTGAAAAAACGCTGCAGGGACATGGTGTTCTATCCTTTATCAACCCGAAAAGATGTTCCCGTCTCATACGGCAAAGCGTCAGGCCATGCAAGGCCATTTAGCCTGCTGATCGAGCGAATGGGACGGTTCCGCGCCGTGTGGCGGAGGCCCTCAAGAAGGGAGGCCGTGCGAGCGCGTTGCCGCCTCGTTGCATGGGGAAGCGTGAGGAAAGAGGAATGGGGGAGACGCTTCGATGAAAGAATGGATATTACAATTTTGTAAAAATAGAATAAAAATCAAATGAACGAATTGATACCTAAAAATAAGTATGTTATTTGCTCATTGAATCGTCAAACAGGGTATATGTTTTTCTTTTGACATTTTAAATAACAATTTTGTATAAAACGCGTGCCGCCGGGCCGAAAACGGCCCGCCAAAGTTCTTCCCCCCTTTGCGTGCTGATGCGGGCGATCGCCGCACGCACGGAAAGCGCGGGATGGCGCGCCGTCACGAAGTCCCGCCGCGCGTGGCGGGCAATCCGTATGAGGATGGAGGAAGCTATGTGCAGAATCGGAGCGATCAAAAGCAAGGTGCCGGTCGAACCGGCGAAAGCGTTGTATTTGATGCTTCCCCAACAGGAAGGGCATGACAACTCGGGTTATGCCATGGTGATGCAGGATTTGTACGGCGTGTTCGAGGGCCATAAGGACAAGCCGCTGCTGTCGCTGGCCTGTACGCCGCGCGGCGTCCGGATGGTCGATGCGTATATGGCGGAGCAGGGGTTTGAGCAGGTGTTGGAGTGGCTTCCGGACGTGGATCGGCGGCCCGGCCTCGATATCAAGGCCATGCCCTGTTATGTGTTCCGTAACTACGAGTATCCCGAAGCCTACAGGGGACGCACGCAGGCCGAGCGTGAGGAACTCCTGCTCGATACGCGGCTTGCCCTGCGCCGGATGCTGGAAAAGGACGGGCAGGGGTTCGTCTATTCCTTCTGGCCCGACGTGCTGACCTTGAAGGAAATCGGCGATCCCCGTGACATCGCCGCCTATTTCCGTCTGTGGGACGAGGAAGGCCCCCTGCGGGCGAAGAGCATCGTGACCCAGTGCCGCCAGAATACGAACTACGACATCGTCCGGTATGCGGCGCATCCGTTCTTCCTTCAGGGCTATACCCTGTGCGCCAACGGGGAAAACACGTTCTATACGAAGAATACGGAGTACCAGAAGTCGCTGCACCGGGGATACGTCGGGTTCGAGTCGGACTCGCAGAATTTTCTCTACACCCTGCATTACGTGCTGCGCGAACTGAAGTGGCCCCTCAAGTACTTCAAGCACGTCATTACGCCGCTGCCCTTTGCGGAAGCGGAACGGCGCGGCGACCGCAAGGTGCTGAGCCTCATCCGCGAATCCCTCGCCCATCTGGAAATCAACGGCCCCAACACGATCATCGCCGTGCTCCCTGACGGAAGCATGATGACGTGCTGCGACTCCAAAAAACTGCGCCCTGTGGTTGTGGGCGGCGACGGGACGACCATGGCGATTTCCTCCGAAGTCTGCGGGCTGAACGCGGTATTGCCCGATCGGGATGCCTCGCGGGACATCTATCCCAACGAGCGGGAAGTTGTGCTCATCAATAATGATTTGGCGGTGCAAAGATGGAATCAGTGACCACGCAGGATATTGGCGTCAACGATTTAAGGTGGATCATCGACTATCGGCCCGAGCGCTGTACCATGTGCGGCAGCTGTGTGGCGAGCTGTACCCTGAACGCGCTTGAAGTCGCGGTCATGCGGCAGGATCTGACGGTTTCCCGTGCGAGCCAGCCGGAACCGGTTCGGGAGCACCTGGCCCGTCCCGTCATCCGGCAGAAGGCGAGCCTTACCGGATCGTGTGTCGGCTGCGGCATGTGTGAAAAAGTGTGCCCCAATCAGGCCATCCGTGCCGTCCGCAACCCTGACAGCCGGTATGCGCTGCTGGCCCGGACGAATGGCCCCACCAAGCGCGGCGGACGGACCAATCTGAACGCGCAGCGCACCCTTGATCACATCGTCGTAGGCCGCATCAGCCAGATGACCGACCCGGCGCTGGATTCCGAGCGGCATACCTTTGATATTCTGGCCCCGTTCGGGCGTGTGCTCCTGCCCGGCGAACTCCCGTTGCGCGCCGAGGGCGGCGAACTCAGGCTTGAGGGGAAAACACCCCCGCTGCACTGGATTTATCCGGTCATTTTCAGCGATATGTCCATCGGCGCGCTGTCCACGCGGGCGTGGGAGGCCATCGCGCTGGCTACGGCCTACCTCAACGAGCAATGCGGCCTTCCCGTGCGCATGAGTTCGGGCGAGGGCGGTATGCCCGTCAAGCTGTTGGAATCCGAGCGGCTTAAGTACATGATCCTGCAAATCGCTTCCGGGCATTTCGGCTGGAACCGCATCATCAAGGCCATGCCCCGCATGAAGGCGGACCCGGCGGGCATCCTGATCAAGATAGGGCAGGGCGCCAAGCCCGGCGACGGCGGCCTGCTCCCCGCCGCCAAGGTGGCCCCGCACATTCAGGCCATTCGCGGCGTGCCGAGGACGACCCTGCATTCGCCGCCGAACCATCAAGGGCTCTATTCCATCGAAGAATCGGTCCAGAAGATGCACTTGTCCCTGAACGCGGCCTTCGGGTTCCGCGTTCCCGTGGCCATCAAGTGCGCGGCCTCGGCAACGTCCGTATCGGTCTACAACAACCTGCTCCGCGATCCGTACAAAATCTGCGGCGGGTTCTTTATCGACGGCATTCAGGGCGGCACCGGCGCGGCGAATGAGGTTTCGCTCGATCATACGGGGCATCCGGTGGTTTCCAAACTGCGTGACTGCTACCTCGCCGCCGTGCGGCAGGGGTTGCAGGGGCAGATCCCGTTGTGGGCGGGCGGCGGCATCGGCATGACCGGGACGGCGGCGGCCGACGCCTTCAAGATGATCTGCCTCGGCGCGAACGGCGTGTTCCTCGGCAAGATCCTCATTCAGCTTCTGGGATGCGTGGGCAATGAGCAGGGCCGCTGCAACGCCTGCTCCACGGGCAGATGTCCCACCGGCATCTGTACGCAGGACCCGCGCCTCGTCCATCGGCTGGACGTCGATCGCGGCGCTCAGAATATTGTCGACTACATGCTGGCGTTGGACGGGGAACTGCGCAAACTGATGGCTCCCATCGGCAACAGTTCGTTGCCGGTGGGCCGTTCCGACGCCCTTGTGACGACGGACAGGGCCGTGGCCGACAAGCTCGGCATCCAATACGTGTGCTAGGAGGGCGCGACATGTTGACAATCAAGACATTGCAAGGGACGCACCGCATGTCGACCCAGGACTTGCTTCTCGCCATAGAGGAAGCGGTAGGCAACGGCGAGACATCGTTTGAAATCGAAGCGTCGGGCCAGCACGACATCGGCGGCCCGCTGTGGAACAGGGAAGGCAAGGCCCTGCGGTTCCATGTGACCAACCCCGGCCAGCGCGTCGGTTCCATGTGCCTCGGCAATACGGAAATCCTTGTGGACGGCCCCGCGCCCGCCGATGTGGGCTGGCTGAACGCGGGAGGCCGCATTGTCGTGCGCGGGGATGCGGGCGACACCGCCGGGCACTGCGCGGCGGCGGGCGTCATCCATATCGGCGGCCGGGCAGGGGCCCGATCCGGTTCGCTCATGAAGCACGATCCCCTTTATGCGCCCCCGGAACTGTGGGTGCTCAAGAATGTGGGCAGTTTTTCCTTCGAGTTCATGGGCGGGGGCAAGGCCGTGGTCTGCGGTTATGACTGCGAAGGGCTTCCTTCCGTCCTTGGCGAACGTCCCTGCGTGGGCATGGTCGGCGGCATAGTGTATGTGCGCGGCGCGTTTTCCGAGGACGTCGCGGACGATCTCGCCGTATCCGGGCTGGAATCAGATGACATCGCCTACCTTGACGCCGGGCTGGAAACATTTTTGTCCGCCGTGGGCAGGCCGGAACTGTACGCCGTCCTCAGCGATTGGAGCGAGTGGCGGAAGATTTATCCCCTCACCTTGGGGGGACATTCCCCTGGGACCGATCCCATGCCGATGAAGGCGTTCCGGGCCAAGGAATGGATACAGGGCGGCATTTTCAGCGACGTATGCCGTGATGATTTCGTTGTGAACGCCACCGTAGCGCGCGGCCTGTACCGCCAGCGCGTCCCCTCGTGGGACAACGCCGCCTGTGCCGCGCCCTGTGAGTTCCGTTGCCCGGCTTCCATTCCTACACAGCTACGGTACAACCTGCTGCGCGCGGGCAAGGTGGAGGAAGCCTACAAGCTGGTGCTCGACTATACGCCGTTCCCCGGCTCAGTGTGCGGCGGCGTGTGTCCCAACCCGTGCATGGAAGGGTGCACGCGCGGCGGCATCGACGAAGCCGTCCAAATCGGAGCGCTCGGGCGCTGTTCCATTGATGTGTCCCTGCCCCGTCCCACCGGGCCTACCGGCAAAAAAGTCGCCGTGATCGGCGGCGGGGTCGCAGGCTTGAGCGCCGCATGGCGGCTTGCCCGGAAAGGGCATGAGGTCACCGTCTACGAAGCTGACGACCGCATGGGCGGCAAGCTGGAGCAGGTCATTCCCCGCGCCCGCCTTCCGCATGAGATTTTGGAAAAGGAACTGAAGCGCATTGAGGACATGGGCGTCCGTTTCGTGACCGGCAGCCGGGTTGACGCGGACGGGTTCCAGCGGCTCCGGCGGGAAAGCGATGCGGTGATCGTCGCCACCGGAGGGCATATCCCCCGCGTGTTCCCGTGGCCCGGGCATGAGAGGATTGTGGCGGGCATCGACTTCCTTAAGGCCATCAACAAGGGCGAGAACCCTCGTGTCGGCCGGAATGTCATCGTCATCGGCTGCGGCAACGCGGGCATGGATGCCGCAGCCGGGGCCTATGCGATGGGCGCGGAAAGCGTGACCTGCATCGACGTGCAGAAACCGGCGGCCTTTGCCCATGAAATCGCGCACATCGAAGCGCTGGGCGGCAAGCTGCTCTGGCCGGTGATGACCAAGGAAATAATCGATGGCGGACTCATCACGGCGGACGGGACGTTCATTTCCGGCGACATGGTCATCATCACCATCGGCGAATCCCCGGATTTGGGCTACCTGCCTGAAGGCGTGCGGAAATTCCGCGATTGGGTCATTCCCGGGGCGGACATGAGCCTTCTCGAAAACGTGTTTGCGGCGGGCGACGTGATCAAGCCCGGGTTGCTGGCGGACGCCATCGGAACGGGAATCAAGGCGGCTGAGGCCGTTGACGCCTCGCTTCGCGGTGTGGCCTATGCGCCCGTCGAGAAGAAACCGGTACCCTCAGGGCAACTGAGCACAGCGTATTTCACCCGTTGCCCTCATGGTGAGCTGCCTGCCGCGAACCGGGATTTTGACCGTTGTGTCAGTTGCGGGACCTGCCGGGATTGCAGAATGTGCTTGGAATCCTGCCCGGAGGGGGCCATCAGCCGGGAAACACTGGCGGGCGGCGCGTATCGGTATGTTTCCGATCCCGATCGGTGCATCGGATGCGGCATCTGCTCCGGCGTCTGTCCCTGCGGCATTTGGACGATGCATCCCAATGTTCCGCTGGAGTAGGGGAGGCACACGGAAGATTGGGGAGGGAGAAGCTTTCTGAAGAAAGTTTCTCCCTCCCCCAAACCCCCTTCTCTCCCGCTTCAAAGGCTTTCATCATTGAATCCCTGCCGACAGGAGGGGAACGGGGGAAAAGGCCTGTGATAGTGCATGATTGATGCAGGAATAGTGGCTTCCTACCCTCAAGGGCGTATATTCGGCTATGGGAGGAAACCTCCTTGCTTTTTGGGGTGACGGATACGGCTCATCCCGTGGGGATGAGCCCCCCTATGTGGTGTATCCGCACGAGGGCAAGGTACAGTTCATCCCGTTTTTCCTTTGATCGGAATGAAAGCGAAACGGCGCCAAAATCGCCGTTGAGTTCGATCCTGCTTGGTACGCTCGCACGCGAACGGCCATTGCCGTAGACCGTTTGCCTCATGTTTAGAGGCGGGTGGATTTCGCGTATCTCGGCGAGAGCTATTTTATGCCTCATGAATTCCTGAAACAGATAAAGGGGGTTGAAGTGCGACGTCCAGTTTTGGACTTTGATGCCGCCGCCCGGAAACTCCAGCATACCGTTTTCTGCGTCGATGACGTATCCTTTGGCGTTCACCCTGAAGAGAAGCAGGTTCACAATGCCTATTGCAATAAAAAAATAGGGAAAAATGTCATGTATGCCTTGCTTCAACATGCCGTACAGGACAAGCAGGCCTATCACCAGAAAGGACACCGCGCCTAGGAGCGAACGTGTCACCTTGGGCCAATCAACCACGCTGCGGCTGCAACAGAGATTGTCTTGCACCATGTCAGCCATGACACGCTCCCCCCTCACATGTGAAAGCATAAAAGCGGTACGATAGTATCTTATTTTGTTTATTTCGATACTATCGTATCGAATTTCTGTCAATACATTGTGTACCTTGATGGAATGAAAACCTATCCTCGTTTATTGGAAGCCACTGGCATTACAATCGAAAAAATCCGAAAAGAACGAAAGATGACCAAAACGGCCCTCGCGGATTTTTCGGATTTGCAGGATTGCTATGTCCGTGGAATCATAAAAGGAAAAAGGAATCCCACCATCACCGCGATCTATTCCATCTGTGAAGCCCTTGGCCTTTCTCCTCTGGAGTTTTTCAAGAGGGTGACTGATGAATTGAACGGACTGAACAAGCCAAGAAAAAATCTCCAGTAAAGGTAAGCGACAGTACGGAAACGCCCTTTCATGATCACAGTGTGTTGTGGAAAAAGGGAAAAGGCTCCGCACGTGTGTTCGTGCAGAGCCTTTTGCGGCGGAACTCTTGCCGCGCGGCCTCCCTGTCGTAGTTTTTGCGGGGAGGGGCTTTTGGGAAAAAGCCTCTTTCCCGGTATCTGTTACGCCTTCGCCTTGTGCTCCGCCGTGCAGGAGGAAATGGTGGCCTTGGCGACGTTGTTCGAATGATAGCCGATGTGCTCGATGATCCCGAGAATATCCACATAGACAAGGCCCGTTTCGGAGTCGCATTCCTGCTTGTCCAGCCGCTGGATGTGGCGGTTGCGGAGTTCGACTTCGAGGCCGCGCAGCTTCCCGGCGATGGGGGCGACTTCGCGCGCCTTGTCGGGGTCGTCGTTGATGAAGCCGTCCAGCGCGGTCACAATGGCGTGATGGGCTTCGGCGTACATGCCGGAGAGTTCCGTCATGGCCTGCTGGGAGAAATCCTTCGGCCTGTTCTGGCGGTACGCGTAGTACTCAAGGAGCTTCTTGCCGTAGTCGCCGATGCGCTCGATGTTCCCGGAGCTGGCGACATACAGCGTCAGCACGCGGGCCGCGTCATCGGAGATCCCGGCCTGCATGATGTCTTCGGCATAGGCTTTGACGGCCTTGTGCAGTTGGTCGATTTTGGCTTCGGTCTCTTCGATCTTGGGGATGAGGTCTTTCTTGTCGTTGAAGAATACTTCCTGAACCGAATCAAGAAGGTGGATGACCAAAAAGCCCATGTAGGCACATTCGTTTTTGACCGCTTCCACAGCGATGCCGGGGGTGGCTTCGATGAGCTTGGGATCAAGATACTGGGCCCCTTCGACGACCTTATGGGCCTTGTCGGGCAGGAGCCTGCGGATGAGCGCCGCGAACGGCTTGACGAAGGGCAGGAAGATGATGGTGTTGAAGACGTTGAACAACGTATGGGCATTGGCGATCTGGTGGGCGATGCCCGTAGCCGTCATGGCGATCAGCTCTTGGTAAAGCGGAAGGATGGTGAGGAAAATGCATACGCCGATGACGTTGAAGAGCACATGGGCGGCGCAAGCCTGTTTGGCGGTCCGATCCGTGCCGATGGAAGCGAGGACCGCGGTGATGGTTGTTCCGATATTGTCACCCAAGATGATGGGGATGGCCGCGTGGAGGGGCAAGAGGCCCTGTACGCCGAGGGCGATGGTCAGGCCGACCGTAGCGGCGCTGGATTGGACAAGGAGGGTGAGCAGCGTTCCGGCCAGAACCCCCATGAGCGGGTTGTGGCTGAACATGAGGAATAATTCCTTTTCATTCCGGAGGAAACTCATGGAGGATTCCATGGTCTGCATTCCCACGAAAAGCAGACCAAAACCCAATAGGCCGTTGCCGGCGTACTTCTGTACCTTGGAGCGTCCGAAGAAGGAGAGAAGCACGCCTATAATAATGAAGAGGTAGGCGTAGTCTTGGACTTTGATGGCGAGGATCTGGCCCGTGATCGTGGTCCCGATGTTGGCACCCATGATGACGCCGATGGCTTGCGTCAGGGTCATGAGCCCCGCATCGACGAAGCTGACCGTCATGACCGTGGTGGCGCTGCTGCTTTGGATGAGAACGGTGACGCAGGCACCCACCAGCACGCCCATGATCGGCGTTTTGGTCAGTGTTCCGATAAGCTGTCGCAATCGGTCCCCGGCTATCAGCTGTAGGGCCTCACTGATCAGCTTGATGGCGAAGAGGAAAAGCCCAACGCCGCCAAGAAGCTGAATGATGCTTTGTACAGACATGAAGACGCTCCTTAGAATTTGGTTCGACTCTTGCCCCATGAAAAGATGAACTGTCAAGGAAATTCCCGGCGAATTCGAATACTCGGCATTCCGAAAAAGGGGAACCGTATTTTTTTAGAGTATCATGATAATAAAATACCCTTTATTTATCGCGTGTTATTTGCCAGCGTCGTTCGTGGTGTGGAAAAAATGTCGGTTTTTCCAAAAAAAAGCTTGCCAGCCATCCTGAATTTCGCTAGTTACATCGCTGCACGACGCGGAGAGGTGTCCGAGCTGGTCGAAGGAGCACGATTGGAAATCGTGTGTACTCAAAAGGTACCGGGAGTTCGAATCTCCCCCTCTCCGCCATAAATTTCAAGGGCTTGTTGAAATCCAACAAGCCCTTTTTTCGTATACCAAATTCACTATACGCTAGAATGTACGAGTAATCTGTACGATTTCAACGGAGCGCGCGGATTCGGTGTAACGTGCTTATCTCCGGTGCAGGGCACATCCCGCCGCCGGCGGAGCGCGTGCTCGAAAAGATGGAAGCCTTTTTCCGGTGGTACGGTGCGGCGCGGGGTGCGCTGCATCCTGTGGAATTCGCGGCCCGCGTCCATGCGGATTTCGTGAACATCCACCCCTTCAAGGACGGGAACGGCAGAACGGCCCGGCTCATCATGAATTTCGAGCTCATGCGGGTGGGCTTTCCCTCGGTGATAGTCCCCGTGGATGCGCGCCCGGACTATTACCGAAATTTGGATATCGCCGCCACGCAGGGGGATTATCTCCCCTTTGTGATGCAAATCGCTGAATTGGCCCAAAAGAGTTTTGCCCCCTACTGGGCATTGCTTGGCGAATAGCGCATAAAAAGAATTGAAAAAGTCCTCCTCTGCTAAAAATGGCAGGGGAGGACTTTTTTTATTTGTAAACCTTTTTGGAAAAATGAAATCATTTTTCGGACCAGAGTTTTTCATTTTTCCGCAAATACGACATATCTGGACGGCTTTTCCGTGTGTCCCTGCGGAGAGGCCGATAATGTGGGCGGAACTTTTGCAAAAGGAGTTTGGTACATGGAGATTTCTCTAGTTTTTGTGAACAAGGAATTCGGGAAAATTCGAGTTGCGGAACACAACGGTGCGGCGTGGTTTGTGGGGAGTGACGTACCCGTAGAAGCGCAGAGTGCGGATCAAATAGTCTTCTCCGGCTGGCCTGCCGTCAGCATAGAGCATGATGATCTCAGAGCTTTCAGGGGCGATTTCGATGAAACGGCCACTTTCCACGCTCCACAGACGACCGTCCGCGAGCTTATATAGTCGTATGTCCATATCCACCTCTATTTATACCACGAGAACGTCGACGTTTCGACAGTTCCAGCCGTAGTTCCGGGAAAGTAGTCCGGGCCGCCTGATGTCACGATGCGGCCGCCATTGATGGCGCTGTACCGTCTCCCCTGCGCTGTGCCCGTCACCACCGGCAGATCGACAGTATTTCTGACGATGTACGATCCATTGGCCGTAATCGATGTGCTGAAATCGCCGTTGATTTCAAGACACACAGCTCCAGCGCTCACACCGCGCAAAGTACATACCGAGCTGCCGTAGCCCGTCAGCCCTGACATCCGGCCTTTGACGATCTGCCCAAGCGTATTGTCGATCGCGGTTATTCTTGCTTTATAGACCGTCACTATCGAGCTGTCCGCCAGAGAAATAGCCCGAAAGGTTCCCGTGGAAACCACACTGACTGAAGCGCCCGCAATGATTTCGGACTCAAAACCTTCATCAAGAGATACTACTGCTGTTCCCATCACTGAAAGCGCATTGCCTTCAACCCATGCACCTCCTGCGGGAACATCCGCAGCCACTTCACGAAACTTGATGTTTTTCAATCTCCATGAACCTGCGGAAAAAGACCCCGCGCTTCGATTTGTCGCTTCCACGATGGTCGTTGCGGCGGATTCTCCGGTTATCATGATGTATCCGGTGGTTCTCGCAAAATCCGCTATGCCGAAGTAGAAATAGGTACCCGGAGCGACATTGATGGTGCAGGCATACCGGGAGACATTGAAGTTGTCGCATACATAATTCAGACATGCCTGAAGCGTTTTGAAGGGCTTTCCCGCCGACTCCCCACGCTTTTCGTCGAGCGTATCCGCACCTGTACCTGCATCGACATAAAAAATCAGATTCTTAGAAAGCCATACGGGCACCCTGATGCTTTTGAGCATGGACTCGAACTTGTCCGTGGGCATGGACGCGAAGTCGACATAGAGCTTTCCGGTGCCGTCAACGGCGAGCCCTCCGCCCTGCTGCACCATAGCGAGGACAATGGCCTGCATCTGGTCGTCGGGGACGAGGGAAAAGTCCACGTAGAGCCTTCCGGTCTTGGCGTCGACGGCAAGGCCACCGCCGGAGCGGACGAGCGCATCGATGGCTACGGATATGGCCGTGGAGCCGCGCTTGAGGGTCACATCGTCCACGGGCACCAAATCAGGCTTGAAAAGCCACTTTCCGGCTTGGCAGAGCTTGTCGAGCAGGGCTGGGCGGCTCATCGCGCATCCCTTTCAAGGCGACAGTACTGCCAAGACTGATAGCTGGCCGCAATAGGGCTAATTTTTAAGGAATTAACGTCTTTGAAGGGCATAATACCCATGGCAGAAATACTCGAAATTATGCCTAAGGATAATTTTTGCATACTGTGTGCCAAATGTAAATTTTCCTCTATTCTCTCATACCAAAACTAAGTGGTGTTGTACACAAAACTGTCTGGCGCGTTACAGAACGGGCCGGGTGTTACGCGCCTGTTCCAGCGAGTATGCGGGACCCGTGGCCCTGCTCAAAGGCGGCAAGGGCGGCGGCAGTTCCACCACCAACATCAGTTCCGAGCCGGACAAGGCATACAATGCCCGCATGGCGAAGGTGGCCGAACGCCAGCAAGCACTTTCCGATCAGTTTTTCAACTGGTGGCAGACAGTGCAGGCCCCGGTGGAGCAGGCAAACGCCGATGCGCAGCTCGGCCTGATCCCCGCCCAGACGGATATTGTGAGGGAAGGGCTTGAAGGGTTCAAGGGCATCCAGACGGACTTCTACAACGCCTCCCGCCCAACCTCCACGGAAACCTACGCAGGCCGGGCGGCAACCTACGCGAACATGGCGCTGTCCAAAGCCACGGGCAGCATGAACCGGAACATGAGCCGGATGGGCATCAGTCCGACAAGCGGCGCGGCGCAGTCGGCCAGCCGCGATTTGGCCATACAGGGGGCCGCGTCCATTGCGGGGGCCGCGAACACGGGCCGGATGCAGGGCGAGGAGATGAACCTGAAAAAACTGTCCGGGGCGATGGCCTACGGGCTTGGAGGGTAAGGAATGAAACTCATGTCGTATACGTCGGCGATGCAGCAGGGCTTTGTGCCCCGGCTACAGAGCATGATGCCGCAGGCTCCGCAGGGGCCGAGCCTTGCTGGTGGGATGCTCGGAGTCGGAGTGGGGCAGGAGGGGGATGGAAGCCTCATTCCCACGCCGCAGGGAGGCGCAGGAGGCGATGCGTTCAAGGAACTGCTGCCCCGGTCCGGGCCGCAGGAAACGCAGCCCGGTCATCGCCCCGTCGTTCATAACAAAGACGGAAGTATCAGCACCGTACGTAGCATTTCTGTCGGAATGCATGGGAAGGAATATCTCATTCCCACGGTAAGCGACGACGGCAAGATACTGACTGAGCGGGAAGCTGTAGATCTCTTCAAAAAGACCGGAAAACATTTTGGAGTTTTTACTTCACCTGAGGCAGCGACGAGATACGCGAAGAAGCTCCATGAAGATCAGGAGAAGCAATATGCACCGAAAGCGCGCCTTGGTGGGGCGATGCCTGATGTCACTGGCTCTGCACCTGCAAACAGTAGTCCGCCTGTGAGGTCTGCTTCTGCTCATACACAGGGAAAAGACCAGATACGGCCTCCCAAGGGAAGTATCTGGGAAAGGATGCCTGACAAGTACGAGGCATACACCAAGGTATTCGGAAAACGTCCTGATAAAGTGAAACCCGCTCTTGCCGTGAAGGAGCTGGATGCCGAGCTTGAGCGACTGGCAGAGGAAAAACTGCGCGAAGGGATGGATAGGCCGAACTGATGGGAGACAGATCAGCGCGGCCTTGGTTCCGAAGGGGCACTGAATCCTGCCATAGAGAAGACAAAACAGTTCATTATGGACGAAATTTTGACATCAAAAGGTTATTACTCTTCTCAACATTAGATGGAATTATAGTTGCTCTTTGACAACCGCATAGAGAAAAGAAGGAGAACACAAGGGCCGGGTTCCTCACGGTTCCCGGCCCTGTTTTTGTAAGTCAGCCCTCACACCCTAGGGGCTGTATGGGCGGTATGCGTCAGGCAGTTGGCGATCTAGACCTTCACGAGGGCCTGACGGCTTACGCCAAGGTGTGCGGCTTCCTTGTCCAATGCCTCGACCATCCATGCAGGGAAGTCCACATTGACACGTTTGGTCTTCAGGTTGGGCCGTTCCGCTTGGGGCATGTCGGCAAAGGGCATCACACTGCCGCCATCATCAAAATCATTCGCTTTCATAGGCCGTTACCTCAATGGATTGAATCCTACCTCGCTTAAAGCCGTGGGCTTCGTTTTCCCGTAAGCTCATGGTCGGGTTATTTCATCAAGGCAATGATTGCGGCGATGATCGCCACTGTCTGGGCGGTGATGATACCCGCTATCCATTTGATCGTTTCGGCCTTGGCCTGTTGAATTTCCTTCAACAGGCGCAATTCTGTTTCCCGCAAGTCGCCCTTGGAGGCGCTGGCGCTCCTTTGGCTCTCGTCAAAGCGTTCCAGCACTTCCACGATGGTTTTCGCGGCTTCCTCGCCCACAGCCTTCTCAAGTTTCTTTCCGTCATCAAACAGCAACATGGGGGATTCCCTCCGTTGGGTGCAGGATACAGGATCACGTTCCCAATGCCAATGGGAATCAGCGTGCGCTCATGGCGCGGGCGTATTCCAGCAGGAGCATTGCCGGGTTCTTTTCGTCCGGCAATCTGTCGTCAAGGGAGTGCAGGGCGGCGGTCATGCGCTCGGTGAAGTACCGTTCCCACTGCGCTCCGATGCGGACGCCGGAGAAAGGACGGTCGGGAGCTTGCTTGTAGACGCGGTTTTCCAGCGCGGTGAAGACGGGAATGCTCATGGAGATCAGCCTGCTGCATAGGTGCCCGAAGGTGCGGTAGTAGTGCTGTTGGGCTTCGCGGATTTCGGCGGCGAGTTCCAGCATGGCGGCTTCGTCAAAGCGCGGAGCGGCGGGCAGAGCAGAGCGTTTGCGCTTGGCGAGTTCGGCCTCCATGCGGTTGAAGGCTTCGATGTAGGCGAGCTTGAACCGCATGGCTTCCGGGCCTGTGTAGCCCATCGCCAAGAGGGTGAAGCCGTCACGGAAGATGATGTACATGGCTAGCGATCGCCCCGTATTGTCCATATAGTTACTCACCACAAAATTGTGGGCAGTAAACTCTTCCGGGCAGTTAACAATAATATTTCGGAGATCCCTCAATACGGCATCATGCCGCTTGCTGAAAAACTTGGAGACATCAAGAGAAGTCGTAGCAGGACGGCCATCATGTAGGGAAACGGAGGGGGATGGGGAGGAAAGAAGCAGAGCCTGTGACATAATAAACCTCGTGTAGTTTTCGATTAGCCCTGCAAAATAGCAAGGGCCGGGAGCTCGAAACTGTACACGAACAGCCAGGCCTATTTCCCCGAAGGGTATTGTATTAGCCTACTCCCGACCCGTGAAGATCGTATGATACACCTCTCCCACGGCATCAAACATGTCTTGGCAGGGCACAAAAATAGCCACTCTCACGGGTTGGCTTCCGTCGTGTAAAGGAGTTTCGAGGCTCCGTGGAAGAAAGTTCACCATGAAAGTGGCTGAAAGTCAATAGTTAGTAGTTGTGGACTTCAATGACGGCATCTGGAGACGGCTTCACCTGTCTATCACTCTTTTCTTCGGGAGCAAGGCATTCAAACGTCATATCAAAAACATTTTGCGCAGGAGAACTTCCCCTATATTGGAGAATATTAACTTCCTTTCCCTGTTTCACACAGTAAGCTTGAGCTTCTTCAATAGCTTTCTTTTTTGTCCCTGATGCTCCTACAATATATGGAGTCTCTACCGTCAGACTATAGACGCCTTGCCCTATTGGTAAGACACCGCTTGAACCGAAGCATCCATATAAAAGAGATGAGATTAGAATCAAAGAAAACGATATAATTTTATTTGTATGCATAATAATTTCCCATACTATTCTTTGTTTTATGTAAATATAAAATAGTAACTTATACAGACTGTTATTCTCTTTTCCAAAATTTCCACCAAGGTGTTCTCTCCTGTTGCGTAGAAGTATCTGTATACGGCACCTTCTCTCCGTCCGACAGGCTGGCCAGCGCCACATCCCGATCCCGCCGTTCAGCTAGTGGCTGTAATTCAGCCTGTGCTTTTCTACATATTGCGATCACCTCCTCAAGTGCAGAACGGATTTCCCGCGCTGTCCAAGGATAGAGGATCTGCGCCTCGGCGACGATTCGTTGTACCTCGCCAAGGGCAGAACTCGCGTAGGCCACTGTCGTCAGGACGTCCGCTCGTGTTTTCGCCGGACTGGTTTCACTGTTTTCTAATGCTATTTTAGAGTTAATCCATTGTATTAAAATGTCATTTTCAAGAGCGATACAGAGGGTAGGTAGTATTTCAAGGCTTGGGGAATATTCATCATTTTGATTCAAATAACGATTGAGTATCCCAGTCGAAATACCAGTTTTTTCAGCAAGTTCTTTTGCAGACAGCCCACTGAGTTCTTTTGCATACCTTAATGCTTCTGTAGCAGATACATTTTTGAAATCGAGCACAAGGTTTATCTCCTCTCCTTTTTTAACCGTGTTTCCTTTTGAAAAGCACGGTATCCGAAAAGAAAAAAGGAGGGAATGCAATGACGCTTGAAATTTTATTGGCAGAAGTGATTAAAGGAATCGGTGCAGCATGTAATAATGGGAGTGAAACAAATATAACATATTTAAATACAATGAAAACAATGCCATTGACCGTAAAAATTGTTGCTTCTGGTAATTTGGATACAGAAGACAGTAAGGTGGAAGTAAAAAACTATGATGTGCATATTGAAATTCCATTTCATTTATCCAGTAAGGAACAAGAAAAACCTTTCATCCCTGTAAGAAAATGAACTAATTACATATAGTTTACTAAAAATTCCTCCTTTTCTCTTTGTTTTTTAATAAGTTGAAAACGGAGGATTTTTTGAACAACATGAATTTTTTGCCTACGAGAGAGCAGCTCGCCGCGTACGCGAATGAACCGGTTATGGAGAAGGAAGCCGAGGCCCGGGGAGAGCATAGAGGACGGGTTGAAAAAGGTTCTTGATGCGCTTCCGGCAAACGTGTTCGGCGAGGGGCGAGCGGTTCCCGTCGAACGGGAAGAGCGGATCGCGGATGCCGGGATGCGGGAAGGGGCGCTTGTCGAGAAGGACGGTGGCCTGTTCACCGTTTCCGACGGGGCGTTGGTTAAGCCCGAGTGGGCCGACAAGCCGAAGAAGGTACGGCAGGCGGCAAGCTACGTCGGCGTCAAGAAATCGGTTTTTGACCTCATCAATAAGACGGAAACCCTCTTCGAGAACCCGGAAACGGGGCTTATCGAACCGGACGATATCTACCTTTCCGGCAATGTCCGCAAGAAGCTGGAAATGGCGGAAGCAGGCCGAGAGGACAATCCGGCCTACGGGAAAAACGTGGAGGCGCTGCGGAAGGTCCAGCCGGAACGTATCGGCATCGACGCCATCCACGCCCGCATCGGCTCGTCGTGGGTTCCCGCCAAGGTCTACGAGGCGTTTGTGAAGCATCTCGGCTTTTCCAGCGTATCCGTTGAGAAGGCGCGTCTTGAAGGCGAAGACGGTTCGACGCAGTGGCACGTTGAAGCTTACGGCGGCACGCCGGAAGCGCGGAACCGTTGGGGAGTGGACGGTGCGTCGGTCATTGACCTGATCAGCGACAGTCTGAACTTGAAACGTACTGAGGTCTACGACGAGCATTACAACGCCGACGGGAAAACGTCCCGTGTGAAGAACACCGAGAAGACGCTGGCGGCGCAGGAAAAGCAGCCGATCCATTCAGAACGAATTCCAGTCGTGGCTGAAAAAGGACGACGCCGCCGGGAGGCTCGTCGAAGACGAGTACAACGATAGGTTCAACGGGTTCGTCCCGCGCAAGTTCACGGCCCCCGACATCAAGCATTTTCCCGGCGCTTCCCACTCCATCGAGTTGCGGGAGAACCAGAAGATAGGCGTTGTCCGAGGGTTGCAGGAATCCACCTTGCTCGCGCACGGCGTCGGTTCCGGCAAGACCATGTTGCAGATTACGCTGGCGATGGAAATGCGGCGTATCGGGACGGCGAAAAAGCCGTGGATTGTCGTTCAGGCGTCCACCCTGTCGCAGTTCGCGGCTACCTTCAAGACGCTGTACCCGCGCGCGGCTATGCTCGTCGCGGCCCTGCGCAAACGCGGATGGAAGGACAGCCGTCCGAAGGGGCGCCCGGAGTTTGAAAATCTGCTCGGCAAGATCAACGCCCTGCGTCTCGACACCAAAAAGTCATGGGCATATGTCGAATCCATTGCAGAAAAGATGTATGGCGTGCGCATTCCGTGGCTCGACGGCGAGCAGCTCGGCGGCGTGATTGCCGCAATGGCCAAGCACCAGCGGGCGCAGGAGAGGGCGTAATGTCTGACGCGCGCCTGCCCCGCAACGCCCGCGACATCATCGATCGTCTTGGTCCCGCCGTGACCCTGCGCCTCATAAGGGCTCTCGGCGGAACGACGATCCCCGTGCCCATGCGGCTGACGCCCGTCGGTGAGGCCCGTTATAGAAGGCTGTGCGATTATGATTGGGGAGGATGCGGCAAAGGCTTTGTGCCGGGAATATGCCGGAACGAATCTTTACATCCCCACATGCAGACAGGCCGCCCCCGTGCCGCCTATCAGCACCGGGACACGTTGATCCGTGCCTCCCGCATCGTGTGGGGACTGGACGCGCCGGTGTCCGTTTTCGCGGCGCAAATCCACACCGAGAGTTGGAGGAAAAACAGCACGGTGTCGACCGCCGGGGCGCAAGGCTTGGCACAGTTCATGCCATCCACCGCGAAATGGCTCCCGACCGTTGCCCCGGAAGTGGGCAAGCCCGCGCCCTTCAATCCCGGCTGGTCGTTCCGGGCGTGCGTGACATACGACAAGTATCTGTGGGATCGGCTGGCGGCCAAAAACGCGCAAAAGAAGGTGCTGACGCCCTGTGACCGCATGGCCTTTGCCTTATCCGCATACAACGGCGGCATGGGCTGGACCAAGGGATACGGCTTTACGGTTCTTGACGTGCCTCCCTATCCGGTGTCCCGCCGCAGGGGCGGCACGTGGGAGGAGATCGTAGCCATTATCCGGGAGGACGGGAGCCTCGTGGAGCGTCCGGCAGGTTTTTGCGAGAGGTGTGTCTTTTTCCTTTCCCATGAGGAGTGGGATGCCTTTCCCACACGGCCCACGTCCGCGCACATGTATGATCTGGAGAATGGCGAATGGGTCGATCCGTGTCCTTTCGCCAAGCTTCTACACGAGGTCCAGCTTGAAATCCGCAACTGCTTTGAAATTCGCCGCTGGAAAATCTGGGGAAAATTCATCCCCCAATACGAGCAGCTCACATGGTCCGCGCAGGTCGCCGAGACCACGGGATTCCTGAACGGCGAGGCCCGCGCCACGCCGTACATCGACGCCTTTCTTGCCGCGCGCACCGACGAGGGCAAACCGGACAAGGAAAGCCTGTGCCGCGACATCCTCGCCAATCACGCCGCCTACCTACGAAATATGGTCGAGATCAACGCCGGGCAGTGGGCTTATCTGAAGCGCGCGGAGGGGTGTGCGTCCAACGGCGAGCTTGACGTGATTTTCAAGGAAGTGGCGGAACTTCAAAGGATTTTCCTCGGAAAGTAAGAAGCCCGCATGTCTTGCGCAGTGAATGTTTCGGGAACGTGGAAGTACGCGAAGCAGGCGTACGTTAATGTGGGCGGCAGTTGGAAGCCCTGCCAAAACATCTACGTCAACGTCTCGGGCGCGTGGAAGCCGCTCTACACCTATTCCTATGCCACGGGGAACTGGGGGCTTGTTCCGTCGACTGCGGCGGCACGCAGACCCGTACGGTCACCTGCCAGCGGCGGGACGCGACGAACTCTAATCTGGACGTGCAGACTGTGGCGGACAGCTTTTGCGCGGCGCACGGGCTGACGAAGCCCACCACGAGTCAGTCCTGCAATACCCAATCATGCACCGAGTGCAAAGGGCAGGGCTCGTACGGCAGCGGGTGTAACGGCGCCGGGGTTGAATACGGGATTGGTCACTATCACGGACAAATAACTATGGCCTCTTTAGATTTCTACTCAACCAAAGTCTATTGGAACAGTGTTGTAGTCGCTTCGGGTGATACATATATGGATAGCCTTACATCTGGCGGTTATGTGTACACGAAGAACGGAACGTCACAGATAGACTATTGTTCTACAGGAGAACCTACAGTTCAATGGCATGAAGAAAGACTTTATCCGGTATGCAGGACACCTATATGACATATATCGAAGGATTGTTCATTGCTTTCGACCAGTTCATCAATGCCGTGCTCGGCGGCTGGCCGGACGAAACGCTTTCTTCCCGGTGTTGGCGGGAGGAGCAGCAAGGGCTCCGGGCGTGGCCCCGAAAGCTGGTTGATGGACTGTTTTTCTGGCAACGGGAGGGCCACTGCAAAAGGGCGTACGAGGCGGAAAGAAAACGCCTCCAGTTCCCGCCCGGACTGCGCGGCGCGTGACCCCAAAAGCGCGACAGATGTAGAATATTCAGGCAGAGGCGGGGGAGTTACGAGCTCCCCCACCGGCCCGGTGACAAGACGCCGGACCACGGCCCCACACGATGATCACAGCATCGTGCAAGGTTTCCGCCTGCGGTTGTGCTCGTGACGAGCGTGTAAACGCATATCAGGACGGATGCCGGGGCGCAACCCAAGGACCATCAAAAAATGACGGGAGCACATAATAAAAAATCAGATGCGGACACTGTAACCGCTTACTCGCCAAGGGCGAGGCTCTCTATCTTGAATTGAAATGCCCACGTTGCGGGGCATATACTATACTGCGCGCCGCGAGCGCCAGACCAGAGCCGCGAGAAGGTCGAATCGAGATGATGAGTGACGCAAGATAACGAAGGTTTCAAGCCCATCCGCTCGCCTCTGGCGGGTTGGATGGGCGGCAAGCTCCAGCTCTCCAAGCGCATCGTCGCCGCCATTCCCGAGCATACATGCTACGTCGAGCCGTTCGCGGGTGCGGCATGGGTGCTCTTCAGGAAGCTGGAATCCGATGTTGAGGTCATCAATGACATCAACCGTGAGCTGGTGACGTTTTACCGGTGTATCCAGCATCATCTGGAAGAGTTTGTACGCTACTTCAAATGGGTTCTCGTGGCCCGCGACGAATTTGAGCGCCTGAAACGTGTCGAACCCGACACGCTGACGGACATCCAGCGGGCGGCGAGGTTCTACTACCTGCAGCCGCAATGCGTCGGAGGTCGGATTACGAATCCATCATTTGGTTATGCTGCTGTATGTGGTCCAAAACTCAATTTGCTCCGTATCGAAGAGACTCTTTCTGCAGCACATCTGCGTCTGGCGAGGGCATATGTAGAGTGCCTGCCATACTATGAGATCATTCGGCGCTACGATAAGCCTACCACCTTCTTTTACATTGATCCTCCGTACTGGGATTACGAGAATTACTATGGCAAGGGCCTCTTTTCCCGTGAGGACTTCGGGAAATTGGCGGAGCTGCTGGCGGGCGTGCAGGGCAAATTCATCCTGTCCCTGAACGATACGCCGGGCGTCAGGGAGACGTTCAAGGCGTTCCAATTCGAGGAGGCGGAGGTCAACTACACCTGCTCGAACGGCAAGAATTTGAAGAGCGGGGAAGTCTTGAGCCGGAACTTCTGATGAACAAAAAAGGCTCCAAAAACTGGAGCCTTTTTTCGTCATATCCAAACATCGTGCCAATCGAATTTTTCACAAGTTCACATTCTCAAGTTGACTGCAACAGATTCTCATCTTGGGTGACTCCTCACAGTGCGATACCCTCTGCACTAGGGATAACGTGATAGGGCAGTCAGCGATGAAGCTGATGAAACTAGAAATGCCCCACGGGACGGAACCCCGTGAGGCATTCTGTAACCAGAAGACTGTAACCAACATACTTCAGTAACGAACGGGCTATATAACCCTTTGAAATCTTTGGCGTCCCCAAGCGGATTTGAACCGCTGTTGACGGCGTGAAAGGCCGCTGTCCTGGGCCGGCTAGACGATGGGGACGTCTGGGTGCGTGTTGGCTGGGCTACGTGGACTTGAACCACGATTAACGGGACCAGAATCCGTCGTCCTGCCAATTGAACGATAGCCCAACGCGCAGAAAGCTGTTTAGTAAAAACACCCCCCACTGTCAACAAAAAAAGAGGCACTTCAGAAGAAAAAGTTTTCTGACAATATTTTTATGTGTTATTTTATATAATTAGATACTGGCCTAAAAACTTGTGTCTATGAGGTTATAGGGAGGCAGTGCGCAGGGGGGTACGGAGCCACGTCCGGTATGCTGATTTGGCAGGTCACTTGACATCAGCGGGCATGGCATTGCAGTATTACCCGGTGGACATTCCCATACGAACACGCCTCGTTTTGCTCCTCGCCATTGTCATGGCTGGGGGCTTTCTCTTTTTTCCGTCGCAGGGAACTTCTCTTTCCTCCGATTCGTTTTATTCTGCCGCGGTGTTTCCGTGTACGGAAAACCCCCCAGAGCCTTGCCCGGTTCCTCTCGTCTTGTCGCCTGAGGAGGCTTCCTTCGGGGGGGAAGCGTTTTGGAGCCTTCCGGAGCAGGGGAGGGCGGCATATACTCCTTATGAACGTTCCACCCCCGGTACGTCCCGTTTGGAACGGGGGCACGCCTTCAGCTCATTCGTGGCGTTGTTGGGCAACAGTTTCTGCCCGGGAATACTCCTGCGGCGAAGCAGCGTTTTATCAGCCGTTTCCATACTTCCCCGTGGCTGGGTTTCTTGTCACGCTTGTCCCCGTTCGCCTCCGGCGGTTTGAACGTCCAGACTGGTCTAGTCCTTTTTGTTCAATCGCAACGGCGTTCTCCATATTCTGGGGAAGGAGCGTATATGTTTCTCGATTTTTCGTGGGTGGCAGAACCCACGGCTTGGGGCGGGTTGGGCACCCTTATCCTGCTTGAAGTAGTGCTCGGCATCGATAACCTTGTTTTTATTTCCATTTTATCCTCGCGGTTACCGGAAGATAAGCGCAGGCACGCGTTTACCATTGGCCTTTCGCTTGCCCTGATCATGCGTCTGGGATTGCTTTCCACGGTTGCATGGCTGATCGGGCTCACGAAACCGTGGTTTTCCCTTTTTGGCTATTCGTTTACGGCCCGGGACATTATCCTGCTTATCGGCGGCCTGTTTCTTTTGTTGAAAGGGACTATGGAACTCCACGAGCGGCTGGAAGGGTTTCAGCCCACGGAAGACAAAGCCGTTCACCAAGCCGTGTTTTGGCAGGTCATCACCCAGATCGTGGTGCTCGACGCCATATTCTCTTTGGATTCAATCATCACGTCCGTAGGCATGGTGAAGGAACTCTCCATCATGATGCTGGCCGTCATCATCGCCGTTCTGGCGATGCTGTTGGCTTCGCGCCCGTTGACGGAGTTTGTGGACAGGCATCCCACGGTCATCATTTTGTGCCTTGGCTTCTTGCTGATGATCGGCCTGAGCCTTATTCTGGAAGGGCTGGGCTATCATATTCCCAAGGGATACCTCTACGCGGCCATCGGTTTTTCGATTGTTGTGGAAGCCTTCAACCAGCTGGCGCTACGGAACCGAAGGAACAGGATCACAACGCGCGGATTGCGTGAGTCCGCCGCCAGAGCGGTTTTGGAGCTGCTGGGCGGAACCACGATCCCCGGCGGCGAAACGGAAATGGAAATGGCCGCGCTGGGCTACTCCGATTGCCGGGACAAGGTCTTCAGGCCGGAAGAGCGGGCCATTGTCGCGCGGGTCATCCGTTTTGGCGGGCGGACCGTGCGGTACATTATGACGCCCCGCCATAAGGTGCAGTGGCTCGACAGCAACGAGTCGCCGGAAGCCCTCCTCAAGCTCGTCGGCGCATCGAAACACGCATTCCTTCCGGTCATGCGCGGGGATACCGACGAAGTGCTCGGCGTCGTGGATCTGCGCGAGCTGCTGTGGCGCTACCAGAAGACCGGCCGTTTTTCGCTTGAGGCCTCCGTGGTCCCCGTCCCCATGGTTTTCGAGCATACCGGGCTTCCCGATGTGCTGGACGCCTTCAGGCAGCATCCGGCTCCGATGGGCATTGTTCTGGACGAATACGGGAGCGCCGTGGGCGTTGTGACGCCTATGGACATCTTGTCCGCCATCGCCGGGCATATGGGGGATGTGGCCCCCGAGCCTGATTCCTTCCGTCAGCCTGACGGCTCATGGCTGCTTCCCGGACGTATGGCCGTGGACGAGGGGCTGCATACGTTGGGCATCCAGCCGGAAGAGGAGCTGAGCTGCGCCACTATGGCAGGGTTGCTGCTTGAGCGTCTGGGGCATATCCCCGCTGCGGGGGAGAGCCTGTTTTTCTGGGGGCACTTGTGGACGGTCGCATCCATGGACGGCCTTCGTATTGATCAAATCCGTATTCACCCACAGCGTTCAGGGGACATTACGGAAAAAAGTGAATAAAAATACGTGGATTGATTTTGCCATGAGACGACTATGGATTTCTTTGCGAGAACAGTTTAGGTTAGGGCGACTCTAAAAAGGGAAACCCTTCCCAAGCGCTTCGGATTGCTTTTTAAGCGCGGAATCCTGTTTTTTGAGAGAAAATACCTCTTTGGAGGATTGTGCGGCGTGGCGTTTCTTTTCAAACGAGTCTGGCGACTGTGTCGTCCGGCGCTGCCGTGGAGAGGAACGCTACACCAACACAGAGGAATCGGAATGAAACGGAATCTCTTACAATGCATGGCCCGGGTGCTGCTGTTGCCCGTGGCTCTGATGTTCATATGTGGGGCGCTGGTTTCCGCTCATGCGGAATATTCCGGCCCCAAAGTGCGCTTTCGGCTGGCGCATCCGTGTCCGCCGGGGCATCACACCAGCTTGGCCTTCGAAAAGTTCGCGGAATTGGTCGCCCAAAAATCAAAAAACAAGATAAAGGTGCATGTTTTCCCCAATGCCGTTCTGGGGAGCGATGTCGTCATGCTCAAAGGCGCGCTGACCGGCGGGCTCGAAATGGCGGTCAGCTCCAGCCCGAACCTGACTTGGGTGGTGCCGTCGCTCATGGTTTTCGATCTGCCGTACATCACAAGCGTCAAGTATCAGAAGAACTTGTATGAGGCGTTGGATAACGGTGAGCTTGGCCGGTATTTCAAGGGAAAATTCAATGAAGTCGGCCTAGAACCGATCATGTACTGCGAATACGGCTACCGGGATTTCTTCAGCGTTAAAAAGCCGATCCGTTCCGTCGGGGATCTGGCGGGCATTCAGGTCCGCACGACGGCTTCCGCCGTCGAGGTCGAAGTGGCGAAAGCCCTTGGCATGAAGCCGAAACCGTTGGCGTGGGGTGAAACCTATACCGCGCTCAAGGAAGGCATCGTAGAGGGTGAAGGCAACACGTTTTCTTTCCTGCTCGACGCGGAGCATGAGGATATCCTCAAGTACGCCTTCGCATCACAACACAATTACAGTATGCAGATCCTGAGCGCCAACAAGAAATGGTGGGAAGAGCTTGATCCGCAGGTCCGGAGCATCATCCGTGAAGCGGCCGCCGAGGCATTGAAGTACCAGCGGGAAGTCTTGGCCCCGCAGTCGGAAGAGGAGGCTGTCAAGCGGTTTATGGCTGATGGCCTTGAGGTTTCCAAACCTTCGGAGGCCGAGCTTGAGGAGCTGAAACGGAAAACGCGTCCCGTTTGGAACCTTTTTTCGGACACGTTGTCACAGGAACTCATTGACCTTGTGGTAGCCACTCAGCAGTAAGCTGGTTTTGCTTACAGGAGAGAGTATGAAAGAGGACTTGTCCTTTTTGCGCTCTTGTACTTAAGCCATAAGGCTATTACTCTAAAGAGAGGCGGGGGGCCGGGGAGCCCCGTTGTTTGCTGTTATGCCCCGGAACTGCCCCGGCGGGTGATGAATCGCCAGGGCGTTTGCTGCAGAGTATGACAAAGAAGCCAAAATTCTTTTTTACCTTACATCTGTTTTTTTGAGTTTTTGGTTGAAATCGTTGTCTTCCGTGAAAATGGATGGCAAAAATCTGCTTGGCAGATCAGTGTCCTTTTTATGGTCGGTTCAGGCCGGAAGGTGACGCCTGAGTATGCCATGGTATTGGAGTCCATGTGAGAAAAGGCATATTTGACCCATCAGTGGGAAGCTCCGCGGAAGAAGGTTTTTGGCCTTCGGATGCCCGTACCGTGCAGGCGCTGCTCTGTACGGCATTGTTGTCCGCGTTGTTCTTTTCATGGCTTTGGCAGGCGTTTCGCCTGTATAGCTATCCGGGGCTCGTGCCTTACAACGATGAAGCCGGGGAACTGTTTCACCTGCCGCTGTTCACGGGGCTCGCATTGCTTGCTTACGGCCTCCGGTTGCGGTTCCGTTTTACGGAACAAGAGTCGTGCCAAGGATACGTGCTCCCCGTTCTTGGGAGCACGCGCCTACGGCGCAGGCTTGTGACGCTGCTGCTGATGTGGACGCCGGTTGTGTTGATGGTTACGCCGGTTTCCAACGAATTTTCCGGATGGGTACGCTCCGGCAGCTGGGCCGTCAGCGCTCTTGCCGGGATAGGGGCCGGCATCGCAGGCTGCCGCATTGGTCTGGCGCTTTGCCGGTTTTCCGGAGGCCAGCTCGTCCTGAGCCTTGGCCTGGCGAGCATCGTTGCGCCGATATGCAATTATCTTGTCCTGTTGTGCCCAGAGCCGTATTGGGTGATCCCCGCGTTGCTTTTCCCCGCCCTGTTCGCCTTGCTGCCCTCTGTGTATCCCACTGCCTCTGGTGAGGAGGGGGAGCACACCTATCCCTTTTCCCGTATCCCGTTGTTTCTGTGGTGTGGATGCCTGCTCACGGCGTTTAGCGAAAGCGCTTACTACAATCTGTATGGGGCGCTTGAACCGGTCATGCCCGGGCCAAGCCTGAGCGTGCTTGTTCTCGTCGTGCTGGGAGGGCTGTCGGCGTTACTGGTGCTGGGGCAAGCCCACCGTTCGCCGATCTGGTATGCCTTTTTGCTCGTCATCCCGGTATTGGTCGTGGGCTATACCGCGTGGCCTTTGCTGCACAGGGAATCGCCCGGCCTGTCGCTTGGCGGTTTGCTGTTCGGGTATACCTTGCTGAACATCTATATGATGACGGCATTTCTGCACACGGTTTCGTATCGCAAGGGTACGCGCAGGCTGCAGCTGCTGGCTTGCGGGATAGGGGGCATCGCGCTGGCGTCATGGATGGGAAGCCATAACAGCGGCTGGATTACGGAGAGCATTGCCAGGGGCGACTCGCTCAATTCACTGTTTGCGTTTCAGGCCTTCGCCATTTTGGCGGGGAGTTTCATCTTCGTCGTCTACCTGGAAAAAGTGGGCTTTTTCCGTCTGGCGAAGGGGGAGGCGGCCGCTCCGGAACGGGTGGCCGGGCAGGCCCCGAGCACGCCGATGTCCTTGATGGACTGGCCGATCGAGGAACTGGAGACGCACTTCCGCGAGCTGGGGCTGACCAGGCAGCAGGCGATGATCGCCGCATTGCTGGCCCGCAAGACGCCGGATACGACCATTTGCGACAACCTCAACATTTCGCCGAGCACATTGAAGACCCATATACGGAATATTCACCGCCGCCTTGGGATCAGCAGCCGCCACGAGCTGGCGTGGCTGGTGACGGCAAATCCGGCGGGCATTTCCGAAACGCAGGGAGGCGGCCGTTAGCCGTATTGCGTTCAGGCTGGCGGATGGCGGGAAGTGCCGTTGCCGCTCGGGAAGGGGCAGTTGAAGCTGAGGAGGCGTTCTTTCGGGAGCGCCTTTTTTGCGTGCCATGAGGTCCTAAGCGGGACCGTGAGGCGGGTATCCCCAAGAGGATAGAGGCGCCGTATTGTCCTTACGAGGGAGCTGCATTGGGTCAGGGAAGCGTTTGCTTTCTGGGCTGGCAGCTTGGTGGCACTTGAAGGCGGCCCGCACCTCGCGTAAGGGAAGGCTAAACGAAGGGGGGATACATGCGGTTTGAAGAAGCTCTTTTGCTTGCCGGGAAGGGCCAACTGATCACCCGGCCCGGATACGGCGTTTCTTTTGCGGCGATTCGGGAAGGGCAGGCCGTGTATGGGCATTTTATCGGAGAAACCGGCTTTACCGATGTGCGCGCGTATGTTTTTACGGACAAAGACAAGAGCGCTACGGATTGGGAGCTCTTCACCCGTGTCCTCCCCGATGCATGGGAAGGCTGCGATGTGCCGAATGGGTAAAACCGTGAGGGCGGGTGTACCACGCTGTCCCCGTTTTCCGCTCGCCAATCGGGAATCTGGAACAATCGGGAATCTGGATGCGCTCTCTTTTCTGAACGGCGCCACAGTGGGTTATGATGAAAGCCGTGTGCCTGCGGGGACGTCCGGCGGACGGGAAAGCGCAGGAAGAGGCACGGTGGGCAAGATGCATGTAAAAGGCCCGGAGGGTATTTCTCCGGGCCTTTTACATGCACCAGGCTGTGGGGAGGCTGGATGTTGAGTTGCAGACAGTTGCGCTATGGCTGTTTTTAAACAGCCTACAATTGCCCATATACGAGCAAATGCCGCGCGGCCCTTCGCTTCCTGCCTCTTGTCCACGCCTGCCGGATTTCCGAGGCACCGTCATAGGCCTTGGCAGCCCCACCCAGAAAAAGGGGTGGGGTTGTACCTGCCGAGCCAGCGGATTGCCCCCGGAAGGAGGAAGCCCTTTTTTTACCGCGATTCGCTGTAGGCTTTTCTGCCCAAGGTGGCTCCCCGTGGTTTTTTGCCGAACTTGCCGGGGCGCTGGCGGCGCTGGCCGGGCGCAAAGGGTTTGCGTGGATGCGGGCTGTCCGTCTCATCGGCGGCCTTCGCCGACACCTTGACCCCGCTTATGAATACACCCTTGTTGAGCGTGGCCAGCACATGCGCGGCCAGCTCGGCGGATATCTCCACGATACTGAAGTTGTTCTGGATATCGATAGCGCCGACGCTCCGCCCCGGGATGCCGCTCTCGCCGGTTATGGCGCCCACCAATGCGCGGGGGGTGACGTCATGCGCCTGCCCAACATCAATGTGGAGCCTGGACATGGGGCCGGACTCCTGCCTGCGGGGAAGCGGCTGCATCCTGCCCTTTGATTTCGCCTCGGCATTTTTGGCGGGGCGTTGCGGAGCCATCGTCAGTTCATCCACTTCGCCGACATTGTCCTGATTCCCAAAATCCCGCTGCATCAACAGTTTGAGCAAGGCCGCGGAGATATCCCGGCTGGAAGCGTCGCCATCCGGGAAGTGTTCGGTCTGGAAATCCTCCACCAGTACCCGCCAGCGATCCAGAGAGCTTTCGGCCAGGGTCTGGCGGACTTCATCCAACAGCTTGGACGTGCGGATGTTGCTGACGTCGCGCAGGGTCGGCAGCTGGCCCGGCTGGATGCGGGCTTTGGTGTAGCGGATGATTTCGCGGATCTTGTACTGTTCGCGCACCGTGACGAAGGTAAAGGCCTTGCCTTCGCGGCCCGCGCGGCCAGTACGCCCGATCCGGTGCACATAGCCTTCCACATCGTGGGGGATGTCATAGTTGATCACCGCATCCACATCATCCACGTCAATCCCGCGTGCGGCCACATCCGTCGCCACCAGAATCTCAATGCCGTCGGTACGGAAACGGCTCATCACCCGATCCCGCTGGGTCTGGTTCATGTCGCCATGCAGCCCGTCGGCCTGATAGCCGCGCTGCTGCAAGTGTACGGTTATCTCGTCCACGCTGCGTTTGGTGGCACAGAACACCAGAGCCTTGCGGAACCCCTGCGAGTCCAGCACGCGGCACAGGGCATCCATCTTCTGGTATGGACGGACCTCGTAGTACACCTGCTCGATGGCGGGGACCGTGAGCATCTTGTGGGCGATGGTCAGCATCTCCGGTTCGCGCAGGAAACGCTTGCTCAGTTCGCGGATAGGCTGGGGCATAGTGGCGGAGAACAGGACCCGTTGGCAGTCCGCCGGGCTTTGTTCCAGAATGAGCTCGATATCCTCGCGGAAGCCCATGTCCAGCATTTCATCGGCCTCGTCCAGCACGACAATCCGCGCCTCGTTCAGGCGCAGCGTGCCGCGCTGCAAATGATCGATAACCCGGCCCGGCGTGCCCACGACCACCTGTGCGCCCTTGGCAAGCGCCCGAAGCTGCCGCTCGATGGGCTGCCCGCCGTAAATCGGCAAAACCGAAACGCCCCGTTTGTGTACGGCCAGTTTGCTCAGTTCTTCGGATACCTGAATGGCCAGCTCGCGCGTAGGGCAAAGCACCAGCGCCTGCACGCTCTTGCCGGAAGCGATCTTTTCCAGAATGGGCAGGCCGAACGCCGCCGTTTTGCCGGTTCCGGTCTGCGCCTGGCCCACGGCATCCTTTCCCGTCAGCAGTGCCGGGATAGCCAAAACCTGAATGGGGGAGGGTTCTTCAAACCCTAAATCTTCAACAGCTTTCAAGAGTTCCTGGGACAATCCCAGTTCTGTAAACGATGCGGTCATGATGTTCCTGTAGGTAAAAATATCAAAAAGGGGGTAAACACAGTCTCATTGCGTTTGATGCACAATAACCATGATTTCCAATACATACTCGGAAAGCGGGGAGCGCCCCGTACGGGCCGGGGTGCGGCAAAAAATACCGTGTGCGGAAACGTGATGCACAAGTCCGTTTTCCGGCGGAGCCTATGGTGATGTTGGCCTTTTTGGCCAGCATTTCCGCATATGGAAGCCTCCGCCATAAACCGGAAAGGGGTTTCCTGTTTCACCCTGCAACGTCCGCTGTACAAGGGAGGGCCGAGGCCTGACGCCATGGAGATGTTCCGGTTTGGGGCTTTCGCCGGGTGGCTGATCGAGGTTCGGAAAAGGACCATTGGTGGCACAGCGGCAACGCCGCATAAGAAAAGGGGTTACATCGTACGATGTAACCCCTTGAGATTCCTGGAGCGGGAAACGGGATTTGAACCCGCGACCTTCAGCTTGGGAAGCTGACACTCTACCGCTGAGTTACTCCCGCAATGCGGTGTAAAAAAAATGGAGCGGGAGACGGGATTTGAACCCGCGACTTCAACCTTGGCAAGGTTGCACTCTACCACTGAGTTACTCCCGCTCAAATGGAGGCGACGTCCGGATTTGAACCGGAGGATGGAGGTTTTGCAGACCTCTGCCTTACCACTTGGCTACGTCGCCTTGAGCGTGTTTGTTGGAGCGGGAGACGGGATTTGAACCCGCGACTTCAACCTTGGCAAGGTTGCACTCTACCACTGAGTTACTCCCGCTCAACGAAGAGAAGGTTTACCGTCGAACCCCGCTTCTGTCAAGCGTTGTTTCTCAAAAAACACATATTTCTTTTCCATCTTTTCCGTATGCCGCTTAACATGTCGAGGATGTTATTCCTTTGCCGGGAACCCTCAGGAGGGGGCCTTTTTCCGCATCCGGCATCAGAAGCGGGGGAGCGGGCGGCCGTCCGTTGCAATGCCCGTCTTGGAGGCGGCAGATCAGGCTTCCGTGGGTAATCATTGAGGAGGAGAGGGCCGCGCCGTATTTTAAAGGGAAAAAAGGATTGCCACATGCAACAGATACGTACCGTTTCCATAGGCGAGGTGCAAGCGTTCCTCCAAAACCATCCGGGAGGTTTCCTCATCGATGTGCTGCCCCCCGAATTCCACGCCCAGCAACATATCCCCGGCTCATCCGGCGTCTGCGTCTTCGAAACGGCTTTTCAGGAGAAGATGCGGGCTCTGGTGCCGGATATGGCCGCGCCGCTCTTGGTATACGGAGCGGGAGGCTCTTTGGATAGTGCCGTTGCCGCTGAAAAATTGCAGCGCGAAGGCTATACGGATATCAGCCTGTTTGCCGGAGGGCTTGAGGCCTGGAGGAAAGCCGGGCTTCCGCTCGAAGGCGGGGGAGTGGATTTCCCCGTGCGGGATGAGTCCCCTCTGCCGATGTTTAAGGAGTACATGCTGATCCCCGAAAAAAGCTTTATCCAGTGGGCGTGCCATAACACTGTCCACAGCCATGACGGGACGCTTTCCGTGAGCGGCGGGGAACTCCGCTTCCCGCACGGCCCGCAAGGGGAGGGGAACGGGTTCTTGACGATGGACATGAACGGCATCGCCTGCCGGGATCTCGCACAGGACGAGATGTTGCCCGTCCTGATTGCCCATTTGAAATCCATTGATTTTTTTGACGTCATGGCCTACCCCACGGCGCAACTGGATATCCTGTCGCTGATGCCCCTCACAGGGGCCACGGTGACGGGGCGTACGCACCGCTTGCAGGGGCAGCTCAGCGTGCTGCGGACTGAGCGGGCCATCGAATGCGATGTGGAGCTGCGGAACCTGCCGGATGGGGAGCTCAGCATGTTCTGCCAGTTGGTCTGGGACAGGACGCTCTGGGGCGTGCGCTATGGTTCGGCGCGTTTTTATCGTTTTCTGGGAATGCACAGCGTCGACGACAACATCAGTCTCAGTGCGATGCTGTTTTTCCGTTCCCAGAGGCCATAAGCTCAGATCTGCGCAATGAAAACAGGAACAGGATCGTCACACGGCGATCCTGTTCCTGTTTTCAGCGGCCCGGATGATACTGGCCGTCGTCAAAGCCGCGGCGCTTCAATTCTTCGGGGCGGTACTGCCCGTCATCATGGCGGGGCTGGGGATGGCGGTTATACTGGTGGTCTTTCCGCCGCTCACGTTCCAGCCGATCCTTATCGTGCTTTCTTCCCGGATGATCGCGATCCCGGTCGTTCCACTTGCTGTCCTTGCGATCCCTGTTGTCCCAATGCTGGCCGTTGCGACGGGCCTGTTCCCTCTCCGTGCGGCGCTGCTCGCGGATCATGCGTTCCTGTTCCTGGCGCATTTTCCCTTGTTGGTAGCGATCCTCGGCGCGGTGCATCCTTTCGCGCCGCTCAAGCTGGAGCTGTTGCCGCATCTGTTCCCGGTGGTCGTCCCTGTCGGCCACAAGAGGGTTCTCCGATCCGGCGGAATGGGCCGGGACGGAAACGTCCGCCGTGTACGGCAGAAAATGACGGGGAGTGGATGCATAGGCGTTGCTCAGGGCCAGGCAGGCCAGCAGCGTTCCGGCACAAAGGCATGTAGTGTGTTTCATGGTTTTTTCCTCAAACCTCTCATCAGTGCTGTAAGAAAGGCCGTTCTTCCGGGCTGTGCGCAACGCGCAACCGGAAGGCGCTCCTTCCCCGGCAGGGTGGAATGCGCGTCTTCTATACGCCTCTTTCCCGGCGTTGCAAGCGTACGGAAAGTTTCTGTGAATACAAATGATTAAGCTGGATAGGGAAAAGAAAGGGGAAGGCGGGGAGGGGAAATCCGCAGCAAGGCGGGAGGAGGGGAAAACGCAAGGCTGACAGGAAAGAACGGAAACGGATTCCGGCCTTTTCTGTCAGCCCTTGTTCCTCTACTTATAGGAAGGAAGAGGCGTCTTGATGAGTTTCAGGAACTTGTCGGTGACATAGGAGCTGTTTTCAACCTTTTTCAGCTCGTCCTGCGAGATCCTGCCGATGGCCGCAAAGAACTGGGCCAGATCGCCCTGCCAGCTCTGGGCCTGGCTGGGGCCTTCGGAGGCGTCGAACATCTGGAGCTGTTCTTCCAGGTTGAACACCGGATGGTTCTTAAGATCCATCTCAGCGAGATCCTTGCTGTAGTCGGTACCGGCCCAGTCAACGTAGAAACGCAGGTATTCCGGCAGCAGCTTGTCCATCGGTTCATTCTTCATCATGTCGATGGCGCGCATGTAGATGCTCAGGAACTTCGCGGTGACTTCGGGGTTCTTGTCGGCGAATTCGCGGTCGGCGACGATGACGATGGGAAGGCCGCGATAGCAGTCATGCGGCGTGCTGGCCACTTTCCAGCCGCGCTTTTCGCCCACGTAGGTGAGGGGCGCCCACAGGGTCACGATGTCGCCGATGCCGTATTCAAATGCGGCGAGTGCGGACGCCTGGTCCATATTCTTGATGGTCACGTCCTTTTCGGTCAGGCCAAGGGCCTTGAGCCACGAGCTCAGGGCGAAGTGGGCCGAGGAAACGGTCGTGCAGAGGACGGTTTTGCCCTTCACGCTTTCGGGGGTGCCGTATACGTTCGGGTAGCTCTTGTTATAGCCCTTGGTCTGCATGATCGGGCTGTCCGGGCGGACCATGACGGCGTTGACCATCGCCTCGTCGTTGCAGTTGGCAATGACGTAGGTGTCGTGGCGCAAGGCGCCCATGAGGGCGGGAATCGCTCCCATGCCGCCGAAGACCCATGTCTTGGCGGGCAGGGTGCTGAGGGCGTCCATGCCGGAGCTGAAGTAGAGCAGCTCGACATCGAGGCCCACTTCCTTGTCCCATCCCTTCTGCTTGGCATACCAGATGGGGAAGGTTTCCTGAGCGCCCATCCACGCGGTGGGGACTTTCTGGAGTTCGGCGGCGCCTGCCGTGCCCACATAGGCCACGCAGAGGACGGCAGCGCAGAGGCCGCGAAGCCATTTTTTGACGTTCATATGCACTATTCTCCTGTACTTTGGGAAGAGGGGGAGGCAGAAAGCGGGGTAGAAAGCTCTGGAGAGTCTTCTACCCCGCAACATTAAGCTACAGATTTCTCAACTTACTTGTAGCTTGGGATGGGGGTCTTGACGAGCTTCAGGTACTTGTCGGTAGCGTAAGCGCCGTTTTCGACCTTCTTGAGTTCGTCCTTGTTGATGCTGCCCACGCTGGCGAAGAACTTCGCGATGTCGCTCTGCCACTTCTGAGCGGTGCTCATGCCCTTGGAAGTATCAAACAGGGCGAGCTGTTCTTCCAGGTTGTAGACGGGGTGCGTCTTGAGGTCGGTGAGGGACAGTTCGGGGGAATAGTTCTTACCGGCCCATTCCAGGAAGAAGCGCTGGTATTCGGGAACGAGGGATTCCAGGGGTTCCTTCTGCAGCATGTTGACGGCGCGCAGGTAGATGCTGAGGAATTTCGCGGTGATTTCAGGGTTCTTTTCGGCATACGCGGTGTCGGCGATCAGGACGATCGAGTTACCGACCTTACACATATGCAGGTCGCCGGCGATCTTCCAGCCCTTTTCCTGACCGGCGTACATATGGGGAGCCCACAGGGCCACGCCGTCGCCGATGCCGTTGTCAAACGCGGCCAGAGCCTGGGCCTGGTCCATATTCTTGATGGTGATGTCCTTGTCCGTCAAGCCCAGGACCTTGAGCCAGGAGCTCAGGCCGTAGTGGGCGGAGGAAACGGTCGTGGTCAGGAAGGTCTTGCCCTTCACGGTGTCGGGGCTGCCGAGCACTTCGGGGAAATCCTTGTTGTAGCCCTTTACCTTGGCGATTGGGCTGTCGGGACGGACGAGCACGGAGTTGGTCATGGATTCGTCGTTGCCGATGGCGATGACGGAAGTGCCATAGCGCAGGTTGCCCATCATGGCCGGGACGCCGCCCATGCCAGCGAAAACCCAGGAACCGGACGGAAGGGCGTTCAGAATATCCATGCCGGAGCCAAAGTACTGGATGTCGATGTCGAGACCAGCTTCTTTGTCCCAGCCCTTTTCTTTCGCATACCAGATCAGGAAGGTTTCGTGTTCGTCCATCCAAGCGGTGGGTACTTTGGTGAGCTTTTCAGCGAAAGCCATACCAGCGAGCGAAACGCAAAATGCGGCAGCGAGAAAAGCACTGATGAGTTTCTTGAAACGCATACCTGTTCCTCCAAGTTGAAATGTACTGAGGAAAATCCCTCTACCCTTATCATAATACATGTCGGGGCATGCACGATGATCGTATTCCGGACGTCAGCGTGACGTCCCTGCGGCGGCCTTTTCGGCATCTTCAACCGTCGCCTTGCGGACGGCCTGAACATGCCGGGTGCGGATGCGGAAAGCGCAGAACTGCAGCCCGCAGCCGATCCCCGCCAACCCTACCGCAAGCGCCGTTCCCAGATGGAAATACAAGGCTGCCGCGGCGAGGATGCACAATGCGAAACTGGCGAGCCTGAGGTACAGGAGCTTCCTGTATACCTCCCCGGTGCGTTCCCAGGGAGCGTCGTCGCATTGGCGTTGCGCATCGTTGTTTTTTGGCTGGGCCTTGCCCGAACAGCGCCGGACAAAGCCCTGTACCGACCACCAGACCAGCCCCGCGCACAGGGATCCGATGATGAGGCTGACGGTGGTCGTTTCCATATTACAGTACCAGGGCCGTGTTGTCGGTGATGATGGAGCGGAGCTTCAACAGCTCCATGCTGGTGTGCTCGCGGGGGCGGGGAAGATCGATCATGTATTCGGTCTTGATACTCCCGGGGAGCTTGCCTTCCATCAGGATGATGCGGTCGCCGAGGAACAGGGCCTCGTCGATGTTGTTGGTGACGAAGATAACGGTGCGCTTTTCCTGTTCCCAGATGCGCGCGGTTTCCTTCTGCATGAACATACGGGTCTGGGCGTCCAACTGCCCGAAGGGCTCGTCAAGGAGCATGATGTTCGGGGAGTTCGCATAGGCGCGGGCGATGCCCACGCGCTGCTTCATGCCGCCGGACAACTGGTGCGGGTAGTGCTTCTCAAAGCCGGTCAGCCCCACCATGTCGATGTAGTGCTGCGCAATCTCATGCCGCTCGTTGGCGGGGATATTGCGGAGCTTGAGACCTAATTCCACATTATCACGAACGTTCTTCCATGCAAAGAGCATGTAGCCCTGGAAGACGATGCCGCGGTCGGGGCCGGGGCCGGTGATGGGCTGGCCGTCAAGCGTCACGAATCCGGTGTCGGGCGTTTCCAGCCCGGCGAAGATCTTCAACAGCGTGGACTTGCCGCACTGACCGGGGCCGAGGATGACCAGAAACTCGTTTTCATACACATCAAGAGTGACGTCGCGGATGACGGGGACTTCCTGATTGCCCTTCTGAATGAAGGTCTTGCTGACGTTTTCACAGCGGAGTTTGAGTTTCGGTTCGCAGTTGCAGGTGGTCATATGCTTTCCTTTCTCAGCTGTGCTTAGAGGTTTTCAATGGTGCGCTTCCAGGGGCAGAGCTTGCCTTCAAAGAGCGTGACCAACAGTGAGGTTCCGTAAGCCGCTGCCGCGATGAGGACCATGCCGCCGAGCACGAGGGTGGGCTGGTGGGTGTCCATGCCGCGCTTGATGAGGAAGCCCATGCCGTCGCGGGAGTTCATCAGTTCGGCGGCCAGAACGCAGGTCCAAGCGGAGCTGAGGGAGATCTGGAGGCCGGCGAAGACTGCGGGGAACGACGCGGGGAAGCATACGTGGAAGATTTCATCCCGGCGCTTGCCGCCGAGGACGCGGATAACGTCATACAGGTCGGGGTCAACGAGGCGCACGCCGTTGTATGCATTGAGCAGACAGGGGACGAACGTACCGATGATGATGATGAACACCTTGGACATTTCGCCGATGCCGAACCACAGGATGGCGATGGACACCCAGGCGATGGGCGGCATGGGCTTGAACAGGTCGAACAGAGGCTTCACAATCGCGTTGACGTACTTGTTCAGGGCCATGAACAGGCCGAGGGGCACGGCGACGACGCTGGCGGCGATGAAGCCGATGAGCACGCGCTGGGTGCTGGCCCAGATGTGGCCGATAAGGTTCGTTCCGGCGAACTTCATGTACGTCAGGCGGTACAGCTGATCCACCACTTCCAGCGGGCGGGCCAGGGAGTCGCGGAAGATCTTCTCTTTCGCCACGTAGTCCCACAAGGCGAGGAACAGGACGATGGAAACCACGTTGAGGAAGTACTTGTTGGTAATGAACTTGTAAAAGCTGAACGGTTCGCGGTTTTTGGAGTGGTCGACGGTTTCGTTGGCGATAGAACTGGTCATGCCGCTTACCTCCTGATGCCAGCCAGCAGTTTCTTTTCAATCTGGTCGATGATGAAGCCGATGACTGCACCAGACAGACCCACACAAATCATGCCGAGGACGATGATGTCGGGACGGCCGAGGCGGCCACCCATAGTGATGAGGAAGCCAAGGCCGGAGTCGGCGGCCAGCAGTTCCGCGGCCACGAGGTTGGTCCAGCAGTAAGCCAAGGCAAGCTGCAGGGCGCCGAACACCATGGGAAGGGCGGACGGGATGCAGAGCTGCGTGAAAATCTGCCAGTTGTTGGCGCCATATGTGCGGGCCATCTGGATAAGGGTCGGGTTGGTCATGCGCACGCCGACGTAGGAGTTGATGACGCAGGGCACGATACCCGCGATCCAGATGATGAATACCTTACCGGCGAGGCCGATGCCGAACCAGAAAACGGTAAGCGGAATCCACGCGATGGGGGGGATGGGACGGATAAGTTCGAAGATCGGGCGGAACAGACCTTCAACTACGTTGAACCAGCCCATGGCCAAACCGAGCGGGATACCCACGACGAGCGAGAGCACATACCCGATGAAGGCTTCCTGAATGGACGTCCACGCGTGCGTCGCCATGATGGCGCCGTCGGGGTTGGGGTTGCTGAGTTTGTCGATGAACGCGGCGAACACCTGGGAGGGCGATGCCAGCAACGTATTTGGAATGATTCCCGAGCGCACCACGCCTTCCCAGAAGGCGAAAAAGATGATGATGCTTACGTAGGGAAGGATGGTCAGAAGCAATGGCTGTTTGACGCTTACTTCTTTGTAGGCCATGAGTCACATCCTCGTGTCTGTGCTGCGTTAGAGAGGCGAGCCTCGTCTAACCTGGGTTACCACCAACGGATCAGTTCGGTGACTTGCTTGCGCAGCTCCACGAACTTGGGATCGATCAGGTTGCGGGGGCGGGGGAGATCCACGGGGATTTCCGCCTTGATCTTGGTGGGCTTGTTGGTCAGCACCAGGATACGTTCAGCAACGTAAACCGCCTCTTCGATGTTGTGCGTCACGAACAGAACGGTACTGTTGAGCTTTTTCCAGATATTGACCAGCTCGTCCTCAAGGTAGAAACGCAGCTTGACGTCGAGCTGTCCATACGGTTCGTCCATCAGCAGCAGGTCGGGATTCACGGCGAACGCCCTCGAAACGGCGATACGCTGCATCATACTGGCTGAAACCTGGTTGGGGTACAGGTCGGCGCAGGAGGACAGGCCGACGAGATCCATGATTTGGGTCGCGCGCGCTTCACGTTCTTCTTTGCCGACGCCCTTGACTTCCATGCCGTAAGCCACGTTTTCGCGGACGGTACGCCAAGGCAGACAGGTCGGTTCCTGAAACACATACGAGATGTTGTGCTTCTTGGGGTTCGCTTCTTCCCCGTCGATGAGGATCTCGCCTTCGGTGGCGGGCATCAGCTTGGACAGGGTGTTCAAGAAGGTTGTTTTGCCGCAGCCCGTGGGGCCGACGATGGCAAGGAGCTCGCCTTCTTTGATGTTGAAGTTGATCCCATCGAGGACGGTCAGATCCCCAAACCGTTTTGTGAGGTTATTCACCTGAATCTTGATGCGTGATTCTGGGGTGGTGGGCACTGGTGGCTCCTTTGTCTTTTTTCAGGGCGAACACGCTGGTGCCGCCTCCTAGGGAGGAACGCGCTTTGGCCAATTCATGGACCTCGTACGCTGGTCCATACATTGGCTGAAGCGCTGCCTCTGGACCCTGTGTGGAGGCGGACACGTGGGCAAGGGATTGCTCCCTCACAAGTTGTGCTTTCGGCTCCAATCTTGTTCTCTAATGAGCAAAGATGGTGCCAGAGGTAGGGCCCTAGCCTCAAAAAAACGCTTCCTACCTACGTTTCTGGAGTAAAGAAGGCTTTTATTTGAGGGGAATAGGGATGATGCTCAAAAAAGAAAAAAAGAGCAAAAAAGCTCTATTTCCTCAGAGGTTGCGTTGGGGCTTCGGAAAAATAGGATCAAAATGTCCCAAAAAGAGAATGGGGAGGATTTTTTTTGGGACAAAAACATCCCAAATTATAAAACGTGGTATTCCAATATGATATATGTATAAATGCTGTGCCGGCAACACTTTCCCCGTTATGGTTGGGAAAAAAATCCCGTATAATAAACCATGATTGAGATAAAAAGAACGAATGGAGCTGCCTTTGGAAGCGTTCAGCCCCCAAGAGGGCACGAAAAAATGGGACAGAAATGCGACATTTTTTCTGCGGCCCTCAAACGGAAAAGCGCCTCCCTTTTTACTGGGGGAGGCGCTCGGATCGGGGCGTGGATTGCAGCGTGCGGGCGTTATTCTTTTTCCAGGCCGAAATCTTTCATTTTCCTGAACAGGGTACGCCTGTCCATACCGAGGCTGTCCGCCGTCGGGCCGCGTTTCCAGTTGTTCTTCTTCAAGGCGTTCAGCAGGTAGACCTTCTCGAAACGGGAAAGCGCTTCCGCCAGCGTCAGGGAATCTTCCGGGGCTTCGGAAGCGGCCGCCTGTGCGGTGGTCTCGCCGATGACGGTATCGCCCAGCCGCGCTGTCCCCAGGCTCAGGTATTGGTAGAGCACATTTTGCAGCTCGCGGACATTGCCGGGCCAGTCATAGAGCATGAACGCGTGCAGCATCTCGCTGTCCATGTACTCGAAGCGCTTGTTGCTCGGGTAAGCCTTCAGGAAATGCTCCACCAGCAGGGGGATGTCCGCCTTGCGTTCCCGAAGCGGCGGGAGATGGATGGGGATGACGTGGATGCGGTAGTAGAAGTCGCGGCGCATGGCCCCTTCATTGACCCGCTCGAGGAGATCCCGGTTCGTAGCCGCGATGATGCGCACATCCGGGCGGTGGATCTGGGCGCCGCCGACAGGCGTAAAACCCCCGTGCTCGATGGCGCGGAGCAGCTTCACCTGCCCCATAAGGCTGATTTCACCCAGTTCGTCGAGGAAAAGCGTGCCCCCGTCGGCCTGATCCAGATACCCTTTCTTGTCGGCCGTCGCACCGGTGAACGCACCCTTCTTGTAGCCGAACAGCTCGCTTTCAAAGAGGCTTTCCGGGATGGCCCCGCAGTTGACCGCCACAAAGGGCTGCTGATACCGGGAGCTGCCGTCGTGGATGGCCCGGGCCGCCAGCTCCTTGCCTGTCCCCGATTCGCCGTAAACGACCACGTTGTCGTCCACGGCCGCCGCTTTGGCGATGAGATCGAAGACGGCGGTGATCTGCGGCGAATTGCCCACGATGTCGCCTGAACATCGGGCTTTGAGGCGCTCGCGCAGCTCCTTGTTTTCCTGCCGGATCGTGTTGTCCTGCTTCTGCTTTTCGGTCACGTCGTTGATGAAGCCCTCCACAAGGAGGGGGGCCTGTTCCCCCGCACCTCCGGCATGGACGCCCGCGCCTTGCTCCCAGACCCATTTTTCCTCATTCCATGAGGTGATGATCCGGTAGGTCAGTTCGAACGGCTCTTTCTTCCTGAGCGCGTTTTCCAGCGTTTCCGAGACGTGCGCCCTGTCGTCCGGGTGGACAAGGGCAAGCAGCCCCATGCCGTCCGGCCCCATGAAATGCTCCGGCGTATACCCGGTAAGGCGGGTGACCCCCTGGCTGACAAAGCGGACCTTCCGATCCGGCGAGTGCTCGCCCTGATAGGCGAGGCCGGGAAGGTTGTTCATCAGGGTTTCAAGCTGGCGGCTTTTCTCGTGCAGCTCCATCCCGATGAGCATGTTGTGGCTTTCGAGCTCCTCCCGGAGGCGCTTGTTGGTGATGTGGGTGCGGACGCGGGCCAGCACTTCGTCGGCATGGAAAGGTTTGGTCACATAGTCGACGCCGCCGACTTCGAACCCCCGGTGCTTCTGGCCGGGCGATTCCATCACGGACAGGAAGATCACCGGGATGCCCTCGGTCTCTTTGTCCGCCTTGAGGCGCTGGCAGACTTCGAAGCCGTCCATCTCGGGCATGAGGATGTCCAGCAGGATGAGATCGGGGTGATGGCTGAAGGCCAAATCCAGCGCGCGCTTTCCGTTCTTGGCGATGATGAGGAAATAGTCCTGTTCGAGGGTCTGGACCAGGATGTCCAGATTGACGGGATCGTCATCCACGACCAGAACGACAGGTTTATTGGGCTGCATCGGAAGGCTCCGTACTTGGGGCGCTGCTCGAGAACAGGGAAGGGCGGATCCTTTCCAAAACGGTCAGAGCAGCTTCATAGTCATAATTGTCCACATGCATTTTCAGGGTGTGGAGTAAGGGATATTCGTCCGCATTGCAAATCACCAGCAGGCTGCCCAGGGCAATGCGGATGCGCCCGGGCGCGGCCTGGAGGAGGGCCTCGACCAGATCATTATAATAGGTGCCCAGTTTGGCGATGTCGAGTTTGGGTTTGGAGGCAATGGCCGAGGGGCCGTCCGCGGGTTTCGTTTCCTTGTCGGACGGGCACAGCTTCGCGGCGGCCTCAAGGACCTCGCCGAGGGCCTCTTCCAGTTCGGGCAGCAGTGCGGCGAGCGGCCTGCCCTGGAGCGTGGACAAGGCGGCATTGGGGTAGCCCTTGTCCAGTTGCGATTGCGCTTCCAGTTCCAGCGTGCGCGCCATATCCCGCAAATGCAGCGCTCCCAGATTGGCCGAAGCCCCCTTGAGGGCGTGCGCCCGTTCGCGGAGGGATTCCCAGTCATGGGTGCGGACGGCATGGCGGAAGAGGGCGGCATCCTGCGCGTGGTTTCTGGCGAAACTTTGCAGGATGGAGGGGTACTGCTGCGGCGACAAGCCTGTCTGGATCACGGTCTCGAGCGAGAAGCAGGGGGGCAGAAACGCCCATGATTCCGCATCGGGCACGGAAGGCCGCGCCGGACTTTCGGCCTGCGCTTCCGGAACCCGGTAGTACTCGGGGAGCAGGCTATGGATGGTGTCGAAGAGCAGCGCCTGTTTGAACGGTTTGGAAAGGTACGCGTCCATCCCCGCATCCAGACAGCGCTGCTTGTCGGATTGCATGGCATGGGCCGTGAGCGCGACGACGGGCAGGACATAGCCGCGTTCCCGCATGATCTTGATGGTTTCGTAGCCGTCCATGTCCGGCATCTGGATATCGAGGAACATGAGGTCGAAAGCCTCGCGTTCCAGCAGGGCAAGGGCTTCGATGCCGTTGCCGGCCATCTTGAGCTGGGCGCGGGTTTCTTCGAGCAGTACTGACATGATCTCCTGATTGACGGGGTTGTCCTCGGCTACGAGGATGCGCACGGACGACAGATCCGGCGTGACCGGCGACTGCGCCGGGCGCGGCCCCCTGAAGCCCGCTTTTTTCCGATCAAACAGCTTGCGGAGGGTGGAGCGGACGCAGCGCACGGTGATGGCCGGGATGACCTCGACGGGATAGGGCTTGTCCTTGAATTCGGAGATGGCGAGGCCTTCCCTCGGGCCTCCCACAAGCACAAGCGGGACCGGGGCGGCGCAGCGCAGCTGCAGCTCCGCCGCAAGGCGCAGGGCCGGGGGGCAGTCCCCATCGCCGAGCAGGCGATCGATGATGATGAGATCCGGCCTGAGCGGCTCTTTCCCCAGCGAGGCGAGGACGGAAAGCGGGCCCACCCTGCTGGCGATGTGGCTCCGGCACTGGATGCCGAGTGCCTCCAGCGTGCGGCGCATGACCCGGACGCCCGTATCCGACGAGCTGACCACGACCGCCTGCAGATCCATGAAGGTATTGCCGCCGAGCACTTCCACCTGTTCCTGAAGCGCCAGCCGTATGGAGAACGCGAACGTGCTTCCCTGCCCGACTTCCGATTCGACCCAGATTTCCCCGCCCATGTTTTCGACCATATACCGGGCGATGCTCAGGCCGAGGCCCGTGCCGCCGTGCCGCCGGGTCAGCGAGGAGTCGGCCTGTTTGAAAGGCTGGAACAGCTGCGGCAGCTGATCCGGGGCGATGCCGACGCCGGTGTCGTGCACGAAGAACAGGAATTGCGCCTTATTCTGGTTTTCGGAAAGGTGGAGGTTGCCGCCGTGCCGGACCTGCAGGTGGATGCGCCCGCCCGGAGGCGTGAATTTGACGGCGTTGCCCATCAGGTTGGTCAGGATCTGCTGCAAGCGCCCCGCATCGCCGAGAAGCGCCAAAGGCGTGGAGGGATCGATATCGATCAGGCATTCCAGCTCACGCGCCATGCTGCCGCGCATGGTCATATCGCAAACGCGCAGGATCACTTCATCAAGCATGAACGGGGCGGTGTCCGTGTCCATTTCGCCCGCTTCGATCTTGGAGAAGTCCAGCGTGTCGTTGACGATGTCGAGCAGGGCGTAGGACAGGTCCAGAATCGTGCGCTGATGGTTGCGCGGCAGCGGGTTGTTTTTCAGGTAGGCTAATTCGGTAAAGGAAATGATGCCGTGCAGCGGCGTGCGGATTTCATGGCTGATGTTGGCGAGGAAACGGCTTTTGGCTTCCGTGGCGGCGTCGGCCGCCTTCATGGCCTGCTGGAGCTCGGTGTTGAGGCGCTGAAGATCCTCGGCCTTGGCGCTTTTTTCCAGTTCGGCGGCCAGCCGCTTGGTACGTTCCTCAACCTTGCGCCGGAGCTGGAAATTCCAGAAAATGATCAGCAGCAGGACGGACAGGACGACTTCAATGCCGAGCAGGCTGGTCCAGAACGTGCGCGGGGGAAGGTGGAGCGACGGCTGGCGGCTGAGCCAGCGGTTGTTGATGAGTTCCCGCTCGGGAGGCTGGATCTGGTACAGGGCTTTGGAGAGGATGCTGTGCAGTTCAGGCCAGTCCGAGCGCACGCCGATGGACAGGCCGCTCTGGGCGGGGATGGTCGAGGTCGCCTGAAGCCGCAGATGCGTGTTGTCTTCCAGCTTGGGCAGGACGCTGGCCTTGTAGTCGACCAGCGCGTCGGAATGCCCGGACATGACCCGGAACAGCCCCTGCAGGGGATTGCTGACAGGGTCCAGGATGATGTCGGGATAACGGCTTTCAAGGTAATTGTGCCAGTAATGCCTGTATACGACGGAAACCCGTTTCCCGGCGAGCTCCTTGAGGCTGGTGGCGTGCTGCGCGTTTTCATGGATCACGATGATGCCGGGGAGGGAAATATGGGGCCGGGTAAGGAGCAGGTTTGCGTCGACGGCAAGCGTCGGTTCCACCATGGCGAACAAATCCGTCCGCCACTGCTTGGCGTCTTCGAGCGCCGTTGTCCAGTTGGATTGCGGCTCTATGCGGAACTGGATTCCGATGATGCGGGAAAGAAGCCGCAGATAGTCAAGGCTGATGCCCGCATAGGCGTTGAGCTGCTTGGAATCGGACAAAGGGATGAAGGCTGGGGTCATGCTTACGGTAATGACGGGGTGTTCATCTATCCATGTCTGTTCTTTGGGGGTGAACAGCTGAGGCATGGCCGTCATGGGCGAGAGCATACTGATGGACGATTCCAGCGACGGGAGATAGCTGTCGTCCGGCGCGTCCTTCGTGACCAGCAGCACATGCCCTGTAAACAGGATGAATATGACGAGTATGGTGCCGAGGAAAACAAAAATACGCATAAACGTCTCGCAGAGAAAACGGCTCAGGAAGGAACACCAGTATGGCAGAGATGCGCTGTAAGGTCGAGAGGGCATCTTGTCGTTGCGCCTTCGGTTGACTATGGTGGCGGGGGAGCGTGTTTTCCCGAAGCCCGGCATAGCTATGAGAAGGATGAGACAATGCGTATTGATGAAGTGAAGAGACAGCTTGAGGCTTTTGGCGTTCTTGACGGATACCGCGAGTTCGCCACGTCCAGCGCCACTGTTGAACTGGCGGCCGCCGCAGCCGGATGCGAACCCGGACGCATTGCCAAGACGTTGTCGTTCAAGACGGCTGAAGGGCCTATTGTTATTGTGGTGATGGGTACGGCACGGATCGACAACCGGAAATTTAAGGATCAGTTTAAGGAAAAGGCGAAATTCCCGCAGGGAGAAGAAGTGGAATCGCTCATCGGACACCCCATCGGCGGTGTTTGCCCCTTTGCCGTAAACGAAGGTGTCCGGGTTTTCCTTGACCTCAGCCTTAAGGCCTTCGATCCCGTCTATCCGGCAGCGGGGGCCCCGAACAATGCGGTATGCCTTTCGCTCGCCGATTTGGAACGTGTAACCGGCGGGACATGGGTTGACGTCTGTAAGCAAGAGGCCGAGTAGGCGGCGTTGTTGGCAGGCCCTGCACACGAGAAAAGCCAATCCATATGGATTGGCTTTTCTCGTGTGCAGGGTTGGGGCTTATTCGGTAAGCGTTTTGGGATCAATATTGTACTTGCGGATTTTGGACCACAGGGTGCTTGTGTTCAACCCAAGCAAGTTTGCGGCCCCGTCAGGCCCGGCAATTTTCCCGTTGGCCTTTGCGATGGCCATCTTGATATGGTCTATGATGATCGTGTCAAGCGTGGGGAAGGCATCTCCGCTTGATGAAAGCTCACATTTCTCTTTGATGTTCTTGTTCGCTGAGGGATGCCTTTCCGCAATAAAAGAGTGCTTCAGCGCATTCATGTCGTTATAGAGGAGAATACTGTTGAAGGTATCTATAAGCATCGGCTGTATGAATGAACAGATATCGATGTCTTCTTGTGAATATCTGTTCTTTCCGATGCTGTATATGGACATGTAAATATGGATGCCTTCAAGGACATGATGTTTGAGAGGAATATAGATGCTGGAAGACTCTTCGTTGTTGAAAATACTGTTCCTGAATTCAGAAAATACGCAGGTTTCTTCACCCGTAAAGTTTTTTATGGAATGAACGTCTCCGGTAAAGAAATTATCTTCTATATACATGCGCCTGAGAGTGTCTTCCGGTATGGTAATTTGATCTGGGAAGGAGTTCTTTGAATAGTCAGCATACTCAGCTACTTTGAAGATGGTATCTTTCTCAAAAAAAGAAATATATACGGCGGATACAGGCATGTATCGCTTAAAGAAGGAGGCCATTTTCTGCGTAAAGTCCGATATGCAGGAGGATTCAAAAACGGTCGAAAAGAAAACGGAAAAGAGTTCCTCAGACGTATGGTTCATGGTCGCCTCTTTGTCTTTTTATACTGTAGATGTATAAACTCGTATCTTAATAAAACGAAAAGAAAATTGCTTTTCAAATCTTTTTTGTATTCAATGAAGTGATTCCAGAAGTCTTTTTATATTAAACAAGGAAAAAGGATTGTCAAAACGTTAAATAAAACATGTATAGAATTGACATTCTATATAAAGTGTCTTGTTGAAAACCGTATTGTTTTCATTGTATCTCTGTATAAGTATTGACGAAATATGTATTTCCAAAGGATGTCAATGATGATTGCCTCATCAAAGATGAAGAGCAAAACACAATGACAACTCTTTTAATTGAGTAATATCTGTCCATAAGATCGTTTTTTTAAAAAATGTTTTTTGATGACTGATCAGGATTGTTCGTTTTGAATAGGAGAACATGGCATATTAGCAATTCCATTTGTATAGAAAAGTATTCTATATAGTAAACAGAGCATACAAATGTAGATGGTATAGTTGCAGTAAAAAAATTCTTAATATTACAGATTTATTGTTATATGTTAAGCAATAAAAAATTTGCTTTTAAATAATTCTTCTATTTTATAGGTAATAATGTTGAATTTAAATCATAAAATCTAATAATAGTATTTAGTATGCTAAAAATAGTATTGTTTGTTTTTAAAAAAATTATATTTAGCCTATGTGCGTTGTAAATAAAAAATCATATTATATTTCACCATGAAAAAAATGTAATGAATAGGAAAAAGTGTTGGACAGAGATGCAAATTGGGGATGCGTGAGAGGAATGATAAATGTAACGCCACGCGGTACCGGTTCATGCGCAAAGAAGCATCACAGCCCTTTGGTGGGAGCCCGAGGAAATCACAAGAGCGGCCTGACAAGAAGGAGACAGGAGAAGATCTGATTCTGGGGGGCTAAAACGGAGCGAGTCACATTGTTTTTTATGGAATTATTTCACTGTCCAAGAAAAAACATACGGCAATGCTTGCCCCGTTAGCACAGTGATCTCATGCCGGGAGTGCTTCATTTTATTCGGGTAACGTGCAGTAGGTCCTCTCCAATTTCTTTCAGTGTTGTATTTTAATTTTAATATATTGATATTACAAGTAAAATAGATACTGTTGACGGAAAAACAGGATGTGATATCCTCTTAAAAATAAGCGAACTTTAGGGAAACGTTTCGTCACCGGTGTGGCGCCCAGTCTTCAAAACTGGTGGACGGTCGAAAGGTCGTTGGTAGGTTCGACTCCTATACGTTTCCGCCAAAAAGAATCTCAAAAAGCCCCGCAAAGCCTCAAAAGCCTTGCGGGGCTTTTTATCCAAGTTTCATACTCTCCAAGAGTCTCACTTGGTATATGGATATACCGTTATTTTGTCGGTAGTTCTGACGGTATTCTTATATGCTGGTGCCGTTCGCCATACGGAACACGGGGAGATGTTGAGGTGGCCCACAGGCTTGTTCAGCTTGCCGGGCAGGTGTGTCGGTAGCCCATCCGTGGGATAGTATGAGATATGACGCAGCCGCGGATTCAAATGAAGCGTTGCTTCCCTTGAATCCGCCGGGAACCGCCGCGCCGGGGGGCCGCCCTCGTTTGTGAGGCTGCTGCGGCTGGCAGTTTCGGTGCGCTCATCATGATGAGCGGCCCAATGTGAACTGTCGGGAACAGAAAAGAGGAAGCCCCCAACCGTGAGGAAGGGGGCTTTGTTGTGTGGGAGGTCGGAAAATTCTAGAACTTCCATTCCACAGCGAGGTTTCCGTAAACGGATGTTGCATCACGGCGGAAAAGTTCGCTCCCGGCGTTTAAGGAGAAAGAGACGTGCTTGTCCGTGTTGAAACGCACGCCCGCGCCGAGGCCAAGGCTGTCGCGGCCCGGGACCTTCACAGTGTTGGAGAAGCCAGCGTTGGCCGCTTCCACGAATGAGGCGTGCATCGTGCCCGCCTTGTCGAGCAGTTCGTGGTTCCACGCGGCGGAGGCGTGAGCCTTCCAGGTGGCGTGTTCGCCGAGCTGCCTTTCATTCGTGCTCATGCGGACACCGAGGCTGGAGCGCAGCGAGTGGAAGGTTTCGGAATCCAGATGGAGTCGGCTGCCCATGCCGTTGTCTTCCGTCAGGGACGGGCGTGACGAGAAGGCGTAGTCCAGCGCGGCGAAGGGCCCGGCCTTGATCGTACCCCAGTCGGCCTCATAGCCGCCGCCCGCACGGACCGAGCCCGAGAACCCGGTCCAGTCCTTGTTGTTTTCGCGGTTGTAGCCGTTGAAGGAAACGGCCCGCTTCATGCGCCAGTTCTCCACGCCCAGACGTCCGATGCCGAAGACGTTCCAACCATCCCAGCCCGCCGGGGCGTACAGGCCCTGCGCGCCGAGATACAGTCCTTCGCCGCGCAGCTTTCCATTGGCATCGCCGGTCATGGATTGGTGGTTGAACACGACGTGTCCGCCGACGGTCAGCCCGCCGGGCGTGCTCCGTTCCGCACCTCCGATCAGGCCGACGTTCGTGGCGTCGTAGCCGCCCATGCCGCTGCGTCCCGGCTGGTCGAACGTCCCTGCGTAGGGCTGTGCGAAAACATGCCATTCCCCGTCCTTTTGCGGAGCGCGGGAGAATGTGCCGGGAAGAATCAAATCGGAAAGCATACGGTGCATATCGAAACTCGCCAGCGCCGCATTGCCGTAGGCGTCGGGCGAAAGCTGGGAAAGGGCGTCGCGGACGGTGCTCCCGTCAGCCGCGGAGAAGTCCAGCGCCGCGTAGAGGTTCCGCATGTCGTCCCGTACCCCTTCAGCAGAGGAGAGCGCCCGGCCTACGTTGGCGGCGTTGCCGTTCGCGGCGTATCGGCTGTAGGCGTCGGCGGCGCGGGAGGAGAGGATTGTGGCCGTGCCGCCTTGAGGTGTGGCGGCCATTTCCAGCGTGGGCGAGTCCAAAAGAAGGTTTGTGGCATAAGCTTCCGTCAGGTTTCCGGAAGCTGTGATCGGCGTGAGGGAGAGGCTTCCCGCGTAATAGCCGGGCAGGGGAGCGAGATACAGGGTGCCGTTTACAACGGCGTTCCCGTTGACGGCGAGTCTGTCGGACGTGCCCGAAGCGTCGAATTCTGTGAACAGGCGCCCGGTCGCGGTCTGGTGATAGTCGCCGTTGATCGTAATGGTACCGATGCTATTGCCGGGGGCGACGGTACCCGCGTTGGTGAAGGTGCCGTCTACGGAGACGTAGCCGTTGTCGAGGGCGTTCAGGGTGTACTCGGCATTGCCGCTCAGGGTCGCGCCCTCCCTTACGTTCACATCCAGCACCTCGGCCCGCCCGTTGAAGGACAGCGCGCCGCCGCCTACGGACATCCTGATGCTGTGCCTGCCGAGTATGTTGCCGTCGTAGCGCAGGCGGAAGTCCGGATCGGGCGCGTCCGTCGCCGATCCGTCGCCCGCCGCCAGACGGCCGAAACTCAGGCTGGTGAGCAGATCGTCGCCGTTGGCGGCCGCTTGAGCTTGCTGCACGTCCGAGTTGCCGGGGTTCCAGTCCGAAATGATGTCCCCGCTCAGCGCCGCCCCGTTTACGATGTTGATGTTTTTTACCCAGGCGTTGCGGGAAATGTATATGGCGGCCGCATTCCCGGACAGGGGGCCGCTTACGTCGAAACGCTCCGCAAGCGGGCCTTTCAGTTCGTCGAGCAGATCGTACCGTTCATAAAGCTGGGTGACGATGTTGCCGGACTCATCCTCTGCGGCTTCCGTCCGGCTTCGGATGTATGAGCCGCGGTATTCGGCGGTCAGGCCGGAGTCCAGGCCGAGCAGGCTGCCGCCGAAGTCGAAGCGCGCACCCGCGCCGCCGGTCCCTGTAGCCCGGATTTCTCCCCGGCTGACGACGTTCTGGCCTTTGCCGTAAGCTAGAAGCAGCCCCGTGCCATAGGCGCCGTCGGCGGACACGCGCACTCCGGGGGCGATGCGCAGGGTGTTGGCCTCGCCGTCCACGCGGATTCCGGTTCCGGCTGTGCCGCAGGCCAGCAGATCCGCGGTCTGGGTGATGTCGTTGCCGCTTCCGTAGATATGCAGACCCACGCCGTAGGCCGCGGTGTTGGGCTGCCCGGGCAGATACGCCGTGCCGCCGGCGTTGCGGGCAAAATACCCCTGTCCGTTGCTGAGCGTCAGGTTGTCCCCGTAAACGGAAAAACCGTAAAAATTTTTGCGGTCAATCGTGTACCCGATATCCTGAAGCGCTGCGAGTTCGGCTTCCATGAAAACCTGATAGTTGCGGTAGTCCTGATGGCTCATGAGGCTGCGGTCCAGCTCGATGTGCGACAGATCCAGGCTATCCCCTTCAAAGCCTTCTATTGGCAGCCCGCCGTTCAGCGCGCCCGCCAGCACCTCGCTCACATGTGTTCCTTTGAAGAGGACGCCGCTTTCCGTCATCTCGCCGACCGTGAACACGGGGTCGGCCCCCGGCGCGGTTTCTGGTTCTGACCGGACGACTTCCATGTCGGTTGTGGGGGTGACGCCGTATCGATCGACCAAGTGGCGATCCCAAGGAGAGATCTCCGTATCGAATCCATACACGGGGTTACCGTCATCGTCTTCCCCCACGAGGGCCAAGGAGGAAATGCCCAGGGCATGGCCCATTTCATGGTACAGGGTTCCGACCAGATCTATGCCGTTGCCCGTGGGCAGGGGCGACGGGATGTCCGGAATGCTGAAATTCATTTTGCCGATCCGTATCTGGGCCGGAGGATTCATGCTTTGATCGCCGATGAGTGCGCCCGCCAACCCGCTGGCTCCCTCCCAGGGAGTCCCCTGCCACGTCGGATTCGCAACGCTTATCGCATCGGCGTTTACCTCGTTCATGGTGCCCACGTTGATGGCGGCGGGCACGGCGTTGTTCGCTCCGGGACCGAGAATGTCCGCCCAGAGTTCCACGGCCTGGGTAACGGCGTCTTTTTGCGCGGCGCTCAACTGCCAGGTGGAGACTTCTCCTTCCGTCTCAGAAAGGGCGTTGCCGTACTCTTCCCCCTGATCAAAAAAGCGCAGTTGGAACAGGGGGGTGTTTGCATGGTCGGTTACGACGCGCGTTTCATAGGCCGACGCCTGCGTTTCCCAGAGCAGGAAAAACGCGGCGGCCAGCGTCAGGCAGTGGAAAAAACGGTTCCGGGGCATACATCTCTCCTTTTTACGAGGCCTTCTTGTTTGTACGTAGACCATATTCCTCTAGCATTCAATGGAGGCTCTTCATTATGTCGAAACATGTTCGGAGTGCGCTTTTTTATGTCTTGCGCCGTTGTGGGGACATATGTGTGAAGAGGGGGAAGAAAGGATGGATGGAGGGAGGGGGGCTGAAACCCCCTTTACGGCCTGCCCCGTCGAAATGGCGGCGGTGATTCCATTGACAGAAACAGTTTTGTGTTAGAGCTTGAAAAGCGCTTTTCAGAGAGCCGGTTTTTCATGGAGACTAGACCGAACTATATGGGCGGAGGCTCCGGTCTGTTCACCTTTTTCTCTGCCTGATAGGGGCTTCTTGCCCTGTTTGATGCCTGCGAAGAGAGGCATGTTCCGAGGGTTTCAGCTGAAAAAGACTGGGAGGGGATTATGTCGGGTCATCCTCGCACTCATCAGAATGCGATCTTGAGAACCTATGCCGGGCTTCTGTTGATTTCCATTTGCGTCTATACGCTGATGTATGCTCCGCAACCCATGTTCAACTCGGTGAGCAGGGATTTCGGTGTGGACAAAGGCTCCACGGGGCTGCTCGTCAGCGTGTTCATGCTGTCGCTCGCCGTTTCGCCTCTCTGCGTGGGGATGCTGCTCAGCCGTATCGGCGTGCGGCGTGCCATTCTGGGGGCTTCCCTCCTGCTCGGTATAAGCGGCGTGGGGATTTGGTTTGCCCCGTCCTTTCTTGTCCTTCTCGGCATCCGCGCTTTACAGGCATTGCTGGTTCCGGTGGTGCTCACAGCCGTCATGTCCGGCATTGCCGTCATGTTCCGCCACCTGGATCTCAACCGTGCGCTTGCGGGCTATGTGACCTCCAATCTTGTCGGTTCGCTGTGCGGTCGAATTATCGGAGGCTGGGCTGCGCAGATGTTCGGGTGGCGTGCCACGCTCGCCGTTATCTGTTTTTTCTTTTTCCTTGTCCTCCTCTTCATCCGGAGCATTCCGGAAATGCGCAACGCCAGTGCGCGCCTCCACAGCCCACGTGAATACCTCGCCGTTTTCAAGGGCAGGGGGGTCCCCAGTCTCTTTTTCGCCGAGGCCTGCGGTATCTTTGTCTTTGCCGCCATCGGCAACCTTATCCCTTTCCGTATGGCGGAACTCGGGCAGGGCCACTCCGAGGGGCTCATCGGACTCATGTATTTCGGGTATTCCGTCGGCCTTGTCGCTTCGTTGTCCCTTGCGCCGCTCATGCGCGTGTTTAAGACGCCAACAAGGCTTATTCTTTTCGCGTCCGCCGTCTATGTCGCCTCCTGTCTCACGCTTGCGGTCCCTTCCCTTTGGGCCTTGTTCGGCGGGCTATGGCTCATAGCCTTTGGGGAGTTTGTCGTCCATTCCATCAGCCCCGGCCTTATCAACCATCAGGCCATGCTCTCCGGTCATGGCGACCGCGGTATGGTCAATGGGCTTTTTCTTTCCTGTTATTATTTCGGCGGGCTTCTCGGCTCCTACATCCCCGGAGCTCTCTATTCGGGGTTCGGCTGGTTTGCCTGCTACCTCTGTATTCAACTCGTCCAGGTTGCCGCGTTTTTCGTTCTGTTCAGACTGCACCGGACGGCACCTGACTTGCGGTAGAACGGCCTGCCCGGCTTGCGTTTCGGCTTCGGGATGTCATGCCCCGTCCGCCTTCACAGTCTTTTGGGGCTCCTGCGGGGCTGTTGACATGCCCGGGGGCTTGGGCTTCCCTCCCCAATGGGACCGCCTTTTTGCGGGAACGGGGCTTCTGTCCTGCGGAAGAGGAGAGAAACGATGAGCAGCGTGTATCGTATCGAAAATGAAGAAGGAATGGGCCCGTTGGGCCGGCGCGGTATCGAATTGACCCACGAGATCATGTATCGGCATTATCGGCGTGACGAGGACTTCGTTTACGCGCAGATGGCAGAGGGCGTCACGTGGATCGGGCCTTCACGCGCCCAGTACACCACCGGCGTGGACAAGCTCAGGGAACTCTTGCAGATCGAGCAGCTTGTCACCTTCACGATGGAGCAGGAAACCTATCAGGTCGCCTATGAGGATGAGCACTCCTGTCTCATCTTCGGTTGCTGTACGGTTACTTCCGATGAGGAAACCGGCCTGTTCATACGGACTCTGCAACGGGTATCCTTCTTTTATCGGTTGATTGGCGACCGACTCCATGTCGTGCACATGCATCTGTCCCACCCTTACGAAGTCGTGGATTCGGACGAAGTGTTCCCGTTCCGGTATGGAAAGGATGCCTTCGACTATATCCAGCAGACGCACCAGATGGCCTTTACGGACAGCCTGACCGAACTCGGCAACCGCAACGCCTACGAGACGAGCTGCGTGAGGATGGCCCATGATTTCGACTCTGTGCGTTCCCTGTGCCTCATCCTGTTCGATCTCAACGGCATGAAACGGGTCAACGACACATGGGGGCACCTCGCCGGGGATCGGCTCCTTAGGGATTTCGCCTCGCTCCTACGGGAAACCATGCCTCCCACCGCCAAATTGTACCGCTACGGCGGGGACGAATTCATTGCCGCCTTGCACGAGGTTTCGCTTTCCGATGTGAAAAAGTGCCAGCAAAAGTTGGAACAACGTATCGCGCGCTACAACGAGGAAAACGAAATACATCTGAGTGCCGCTTGGGGACATGCCTTTTTCAATCCGGAAACGGATCACGGCCTTTCGGAAATCGTCAAGCGGGCGGATGGCATGCTCTACGCCATGAAGCGGGCCATGAAACAGGCCGCCGAGAACGCAAGCTGACGGGCCCTTGGTCCCCGTCCTTACGGGGTCGTGTTCCTCTTGGGCCGCGTGATGGAGTTTCAGGCCGACATCAAGAGGGCTTCCATAAAAGAGGCAAGGGAAAACCTTCAAAATTGAGGCATGACGCCAGAAGCCCCGGCAGGAGAAAGCCCGCCGGGGCTTTTCGTTTATGTGGTGCGCGGGCGGTTTCGTCCATCCGGTGGAGTTCGTGTTTTGTGGCCTGTCCCATGAAGAGGAAGGGCAGGATGTCACGGGTGAGGACGGAGGAGCGTTGCCGGTTCCCGGCGGCATCGGTACGGGCGTCCGGGGAAGGCCGTAGCCGCAAAGCCCGGTGGGAGGATAGGGCTGGGCTATGCATCTCAGGCGAGGTTCAGTCTGTGGTGAAGGGGCGGGGCCTCTCTCGGTTTTTCTTTTTAAAAGATTTAAATACTGAAAGATAAACCACAAAGAGAAACATGAGTATCGTGCAAAAGTTTTGCGAAGTACAGAATATGTTCATCCATATGCTCTCTTCAGGTATTATGGCCTCTGTCGGTTGTGATAGGTAGTAGCTGTATTGGCCGTGTGTAAACGGTAGGAAAACGAGCATGCCGTACGTAATGAACAGGATATTGATAACATACTTTAACGTTATCCATCTGAATTTAAAGAATCCCCAATTCCCATATAAAGAGTAGATGAGCCCTGTGGCTAGACATCCGCCGGCTCCGGGGCCGACTATGATAAAATCTATATAAAACAAAATCTTACTGAATGTGATCTGTTCATGTGCTGTGCTGGGATGAAAGAGGCAAAACAAGAGTACCATCGTTGTTGCCCCGCCACCCCAGAGGGCGGCAAAAAACAGATGGGCAAATTTTAAATATCTTTTTTGTTGGATAGTCAGCTGTCTTTCTGGCATGTTTTATCCTTATAAATGGCATTTTGATTCCCCCTTGGGTATAGTTTACTTTCCGCGTTTGTACAATTTGCAATAATATATTGATATAGTTGTTTTTTTAAAAGCGGGCGAGATAGCACGCGTTCCCTTTCTTGCCTCTTTTTCTTGTCTCCTTGTACGTATGCCGCTTCTTCCCTTCCCGCCGTAGCCAGGCACCGCTGACGCCGGGGCCATCGCCACTGGCGGATGCTACCTACCGGGGCGAGACGCTTACCGAGCGGGAGGGCCTGCCCGCAGGCAAGGCCGGGAGCCCCCTTGCGGAGCAAGGGATGGAGACGGCACAGTGAAGTGGCGGGGGCATCCAGCTTGCCCGCGAGGAAGACGCCTTTTCCGTATGTCCGGCCCGGCTAGTTTCCCACACTGCGTGTTCGGTAATTATAACTATCGGCGTAAAAGATGGAAAAAGGGAAAAGCCCCACACCCGCAGGAGGCCGAGGGGCTTTCCTTGCCCGGCATCTTGACTTTGCAGGCATGGTATGGTCTGGGAGGCAACAAGGAGTGGCTATGAGACTATTAGGTAATATCCTTTGGCATTTTCCCTGCTTTGGTTTTGTGACGTCTTTGTTTTCTTTTTTGGCGGGGATCCTTTTAACCGTTACCGTTGTCGGTGCCCCCATCGGGCTTGGTTTGATTCAATATGCCAAGTTCGCTCTCGCTCCGTACAGCTATTCCATGATAGACAAGCGGGAATTGCATCCCAATAAGAGCGGAAACATCCTGTACGCCATTCTTTGCCTCATTGTCCGGATCCTGTACTTTCCCTTGGGCGTGCTTTTTTTCTTATGGGGCATTGCCCAGGTCGTTGTCATGTGCTGCACGATTGTCCTGTTGCCGATGGCGATTCCCTATGCAAAGTCGCTGTCCACGTTCTTCAATCCGGTGGGCAAGGTCTGCGTTCCCGTTGCGGTCATGGATGAGCTTGAACGGCGCAAGGCTGAAAAGGAAGTGGATGCCTATCTGAACAAGTAACCGTTTTTTTGACGTTAAGACAAATGGTTACATCAAATCGCAGAGCATGTTGCAGGATAGTTGCAATGAAAAAATTCTTTTTGGTTTTGCTGTTCTGCGTATTCCCTTTTCAAGTGTTGGCGGGAGATGTCTCGTACTGGGCTGACGGGCAGATCAAATCGATAGACGGTCAGGACGCTTCGTATTGGTCGGATGGGCAAATGAAATCCATCGGAAAGGAGTTTCCGGAAAGGTAGTTGCCATAGGGATGGCTTGGAATGGTTCTGGCTGTCTTGTAAAGAAAGCCCCCAACCGTGAGGAAGGGGGCTTTTCCGTAAGAATCCTGAGGGATGGGGCGGCTCTCGTCTGGACCGTTTCACGCCCCGGAGGGGGGCATAGGGGGGGAGGCCCCCTCCAAAGCGCAGCGCAACGCTTCGGGGAGGAAGGGCAGCAGTTCCGCGATCTGCGTCGCGGGGGTCGGGTTCGCAAGCAGCCCGGTAATCCGGCTGGCCCGCGCGGCGGTCAGGCAGGCTTGGGGCATCTCCATGCCGCCGGCGAGCAGGCCCGTCACAAGGCCGGTGACGAGATCGCCCGTGCCTCCGATGGGCTCCAGAGCGGCAACCTGCGGTTCGGATACGTCGCCGAGGAACCGCCCGCCTTCCACAAGGTGATCGACCTTCCCTTTGATGAGCAAGAAGCGCGCGGCGTTTCCGTGCTGATAGGCGCGTTCGACGAGGCTTGGGATATCCTCATCCGCGGCCAGCAGGAACCCCCTGGTGTAAAAAGGGTGCGGCGCCTTTTCATCGGCAAGGAAGGCCAGTTCCCCGGCATCGGGGGTGAACAGATCGTAGGCGTCGGCGTAGCCGCTCATCTTGGCGACATACATGAAACCGGCATCGGCGACGAGCACGGGCTTCGGGTCCGCTTCTTCCAGAGCCATCAGGACGCGGTTGTGCCCATCAAGGTCGGGGAACAGGTAATGAAACGTGATGCCCCGAACCCCGGACAGGCTGGGGGAGGCCGCAAGGCGGCTGTAGAGCTTCCTGCTCCCGTCGCCGTTCCCGGTGTCCCCGGCGAGCAGTGCCGTGGGAGGCTCCACCCCAAGCGTTTCGCACGTCAGCAATGCGGTTCCGAGCAGGGCGGGTGTCCCGCGCTGTACGGAAAGCGGGGCGATGCCCCCGCCCTCCGCATGGAGGAAGCCGCCATCCAGACGCCAGCGCCCCCCCGTCAGGGGAAAAGACGCATCCGGCACGGTACCGCAGATCATCCACGCCATAGCCGCCTCGCCTCCTCAAACGCGCGTTGCAGCGAATAGGAACACAGCGTCTGCCCCTTGACCCGCGGCTCCTCGGCCTCGCCGATGCATTGCCCCGTCAGCAGCGCCGCCAGATACGGCACATCGGGGCATCCGCCTCCGGACACGTTGACGATTTTCCCCGTGGCGCGTTCCACGGTGATTTTCATGTTCGCGGCCCGCACCATGAACCAGTCGCCGTAATCCTGGACATGGAACAGCGATACGGGTTCGAGCAGGGTATCGCGCATGGGGACGGACTGGATCGGCTCAAGGCGGGCGGCTCCCAGCGCGTTGCGGATAAGCGGCTCCTGCATCAGGTCAAAGACGATGATCATGTCGCATCCCGTACGCAGTTCGGGGGGAGGCCCTTTGACCTCCACGGCAAACCCCGCTTCCCGCAGTATCCGTTCGGCCCGGATGACCTCGCCCGTATGCTGGAAAACGAGAAAGCCGTATTCCGTGGATGTGCGGGAAGGCGGGGAAGCCCCTTTCCGGGGCTTCCCTTGAAACACTTCGGCTAAACGGGAAAAGAAGTTCCTCACTTGCGGAGTTCCAGCCGGAGGACGCCCTCGCCCTCATCTTTCGGGGTGACGTTCCAGCCCTTTTTTTCAGCGGCGCGGGTGACGTTTTCGAGGCTGGCCTCGTTGTCCACCAGCACATCCAGAGGGGTATCGGCGTTTTCCGCTATGGCCTGATGGAAGAGGACCAACGGCTGGGGGCAGGAAAGTCCCCGGGTATCAATGGTACGCATGGCAATACTCCTTTACGCCTTCTTGGAATGGACGAAGCCGATGATCAGGCAGACGGCGAAACCGATGATCGTCGCCTGCATACCGTATACGCCGATGCCCGTACCGGAACTGGCCGTGCCCAGATTGTGGGCCATAGCCGCGCCGACCAACATGCCGAGGGCAAAAATGCCGGCGTCGCTGTCGCCTTCCCCCGCCATGAACAGCTGGCGGCCGGGGCATCCTCCGGCGAGTGCGAAGGCAAGGCCGGCGGTAACCATCCCAAGATAGTTCCACAGAAAGTCGCTGTGGGCCACGGGCTGGCCTTCAAAGCCGAACTTGAGGCCGCCCGTCAGGGCGTTCGCAATGAATGCGGCGGCGAACATGGCCGCCAGCCCGAGGAACAGGTGGGTGTAGCGGAAGAGGAAGAGGTCGCGGAACGCGCCCATCGTGCAGAAACGGCTGCGCTGCGCGAAGATGCCGATTATGAAGGCCAGCCCCAGCGAAGCGATGAAGGGGGCGTGCTGTGAGCCGGGGCCCTTCACGGAGTAGAACAGGGGGCCGCTTTGCGGCTGATCCGGGATTTGCGGGAAAATGAGGTAAAGAAGGAGCAGGCAGACGGCGATGACGGGGAAGAGTGCCCCGGAGACGACGCTCTGGCTGTTGCTGCGGCCAAGGGAATAGCCTTTTTTGAAAAAGAGCGTCCCGAACCAGATCCCCGTGGCCAGGCCGGCAAGGCCGAGGATGGCGTTTCCGTCGCCGCCGGCGAGGCGGAGTATCGCGCGCCACGGGCATCCGAGGAACACCAATGCGCCCATGGCGGCTATCATGCCGAGGACAAAACGGACGATGGGTGCGGAACCCCCGCGCGGTTTGAATTCCCGCGTGGCGATGGCGGCGGCCAGCGAGCCGAGCACCAGCCCCATGATTTCAGGGCGCAGGTACTGGACGATGGCCGCGCGGTGCAGGCCAAGCCCTCCGGCCACATCGCGTTCGAAGCACGCTACGCAGATCCCCATGTTTGCCGGGTTGCCGAGCTTTTGCAGCCATACGGCGATCAGGCCGATGACGGCGCCCACAATGATGATGCCCGGCGTTGTCGCAAAAAGATTTTTCCTCATCTCCTACTCCTTCCCAAACGTTTTGGCGGATACACCATGCGTACGATGGCTCCATCCTGAACGGGGAAAGAGAAGGAACGCCTTTACGGCCTCCCCTCGGCTGCACACTCAGAAGGGCGGCGAAAGGCTTCACGCTCTTTCCGCGTCCGAACAGACAATGAGAACCTCACACCGTGGGTTCTGTTTGTCCTCAATCAGTTGCGCGTATACAGCATTGGTACACCACCCTTAGAAATGTCGCCCATGAGCATTTCTCATGGACTGTTTCCTGTTACACCGCCGGGAAGTCCGGGTCAACCCATCCTCGCAAGCGCGGCGGGACGTATTCGGGGCACGCTTTTCCGCATGAAAAAACCTCCCGCCAGGCGGGAGGTTCCAAAACGCGTAATGCTTTTCCTTGCCTGCCGGGAGAGGGCAGGGCGGCGTTCCGTCAATATCTGGGGCGGATGACGGATACGGAGCAGTGGGCCTTTTTCACGACTTCCGTGGCCACGGACCCGGCGAACAGCTGCCGGAACCCGATCCGGCCATGCGCGCCGACGACGATGCAGTCGATGTCGCTCTTGTGGGCGTATTTGACGACTTCTTCCGAAATCTTCCCCATGAGGAACGCACAGTCGTCGACGCCTTCCGGGAAGTTCGTGTTCAGGAAGTGTTCCATCTTTTCCAGCAGGGCTTGGGTGGGCGCGATTCTGTTGGGCTGGCCCTCGCCGGAGAGGTAGTTGGATTCATAGACCGTTTCGGAAGGGAGCACGTACACGATCGAAACGGAAGCGCCCGTCAGGGACGCCACCATCTTCACGTGTTCGATGGCCGGATGGGGGGCGTCTTCCAAGTCAACGGCATAAAGAAGCTTTTTCAGTTCCATAGCATGGCCTCCTGTGGTGCCCAAAACGGTTTTTATTGGGGGTACGATGCCCAAGGAGGAAGGCGTCTGTCAAGAACAATCCTTACGTATAAGGGAAGCAATGATGATAGCTTGTTGAATCTCAAGCTATTCCCTTCATAAGGGCGCCCCGTGAATGCCGACAGCAAAGCGCCCGGGGGCGCCCCCGCCGCCGCGATAGGCCCTCGCCGCGTCATAGGCCACTCCGGAAGCCCGGCGGTATCTGGGGGAATGCTTTGGAGAGTCCCGGCTGATCGGGAGGAAGGTGGATGCCACAGGAGCCGTCGCCGGGCATCCTGATCGCCATGCGCCGGGACGTTCCCCAGCATGGACGTCGCAGCCATCGAAGGCTGCCCCCTGATCGCCTCGCGCGTGGAACTCCCAGGAAACCGTCTATAAGGGGGCGACCGTGGATACCCTGATCGCCACACGCCGGGGCGTTCCCTTCCGATCCGCCGCCGCTTGCCGGGCGGCCTTGTCCTTGCGGGCCGTGTCACGTATGATGGGGCGGAGACGGGTGACGGAGGCGGGCCGTGGGGAACGGCAGGGCCTCCGGCCTGTTTTTGGCATGGCGTTCTGCGGCCCCCCGAGGAGAAGGCGGGCCGCCCCGAGGAGGCCGGGACCCTTCCCGGCATGTTTGATGAAGAGAGAAGGAGTGGGCGATGTCCGCCAAGAAAAGCGATTTCGGATTGATCATCAAATTGTTGGTGGCACTGGCCATCGGCGCCTTTCTGGGGCGCATGGCCAACGTGGAGGTCATGGATGCCGTGGCGTCGGTCAAGTACGCCTTGGGCCAGATCATTTTCTACGCGGTGCCCCTCGTCATCGTGGGCTTCATCACGCCGGCCATCGCCCGCTTGGGACAGAACGCCAGCAAGATGCTGCTGACGGCCGTGGCCATCGCCTACCTTTCGTCCGTCGGCGCGGCGGCGTTCTCGGCGGCTTCCGGCTACGCCATCATCCCGCACCTGTCCGTGCCCACGGAAGTGAGCGGGCTCGTCGATCTTCCGAAGCCGTCCTTTGTGCTGGACATCCCGCCGCTCATGTCCGTCATGAGCGCGCTGGTCACGGCGCTGCTGCTCGGGCTCGCCGTGAGCTGGACCAAGGCCGAGATCATCAACAAGGCGTTGGCCGAGCTTGAAGCCATCATGACCAGCGTCGTGACCCGGGTCATCATCCCCATCCTGCCGTTTTTCGTGGGCGCGACGTTCTGCGAGCTTTCCTATGAAGGCCGCTTGACCGTGCAGTTCCCCATTTTCCTCAAGGTCATCGGCATCGTCATCGTGGGCCATTTTATCTGGCTCGCCGTGCTCTATAGCATCGGCGGCATCCTGTCGGGCCGTAACCCGTGGCGGGTGCTGCGCTATTACCTGCCCGCGTACCTCACCGCCGTGGGGACCATGTCCAGCGCCGCCACGCTGCCCGTGGCCCTGTCCTGCGCGCGGCGCTCCCCGGCCCTGAGCAAGACCGTCACGGAATTCATGATCCCCTTGGGCGCGACCGTGCACCTGTGCGGCTCCGTGCTGACCGAAACCTTTTTCGTCATGACCATCAGCCTGATGCTGTACGGCACGCTGCCGTCCGTGGGTACGATGGCCTTCTTCATCGTGCTGTTCGGCATCTTCGCCGTGGGTGCCCCCGGCGTGCCCGGCGGGACGGTCATGGCCTCGCTCGGCCTCGTGACGAGCGTGCTCCATTTCGATCCGGCGGGCGTGGCCCTGCTGCTGGCCATCTTCGCTTTGCAGGACAGTTTCGGCACGGCCTGCAACGTGACCGGGGACGGGGCTCTGGCCATGATGATGGAAGGGATTTTCAACCGTAACCGTCAGCTCGACGACCGCTTCGGCACGGGCGAGTAGTGCCGTCAACATATCCCCCCGCCGCGCTTGGCCCCGGCGGAAAGGAGGTGCCAGTATGCCGTGGGTGATCCTCGCCGCCGCGCTGTGTGTCCTGGTCTGGTTTTGGCCCCGGAACACGCTGATAGGCTTGGCCGTCGTCGGGACGGCCGGGGTGCTTGCCGGCATCGCCTTCTGGGGATACGGCGTTTACGATGAGCGCCAGCGGGAACTTGTCGCCATCACCGTGGAGCCCGCCGCGGAAGCGGCTTCGCGGACGTCGCCCGGCATCGCGTGCGGGGAGGGCGAACTGCTCGTCTCCATCACGAACGGGAGCGGGAAGACGGTGACGGGCGTGCGGTTCAATGTGGGCGCCTACCGTGAAGGCCGGAGCACCAACATCGCCAAGGGGAACTGGTTCGACGACGATCACATCATCAATCCACGGGGGACGGTGTCGGCCTGCTGGAAGGCCCCCGGCCTGACCCGCGATCCCGAAGGGGACAGGGTGGTCTGGAAGGCCAGCATCATCAAGCTGGAGTTCGCTGAATAGAAAACGGGCCGGGGCAGACGCTCCGGCCCGTTTTGTCTGGGCGGGCCTTGGGCGGCAGATACAAAAAAGCCCCGGAGGGCCGGGGCATCGGGGTTACTTCGCGGTCGTGGGCGCGGGGGCGCTTTCGAGATCCTTTTGCAGGTCTTCCTGGAAGGGGAGCTGCTTGTGGTGCTTCAGGTATTCGCGCTGGGCCTTTTCGCGTTTCTTCGCGTAGTCCTTCTGGGCGTCGCGGACTTCCTTCTGATACTTCTTCAGATCCTTGTCCCGGCGTTCCTGGAACTTCTGGGTATCGGTCTTGTCGTCGCCGGTAAGCTCGTCGACGGTTTCCTTCACCTCTTTCTTGATGTCCTGGTAACCGTCCTTGACGGACTGGGTGAACGAGTTTTCCGCGAGAAAATGGTTGCTCAGGCCGGTGGCGTGGGCGGCGAACGGAAGGAGCGTCAGACCGGCGGCGAGGAGGCAGCCGTGCAGCAGCGCGTTATTGTGTTTCATGATAATCCCCCAAAGGTTAGACTGTGACTGATTGTCCTGAGTGTACCCAAGGCAAGGGAAAAGGCAACCGCATGAGAGAAAACAAATCATGCCCCACTGCAATGGACGCTTTCGCCTCTCATGCACTGTAAACCTTACTTCCTTTTTAGGGAATCAATGCATCGCATCTTGACATCGTGTGGAACGATCGCATCCTTAAAGGAAAGGAGATTTGAGATGTCACAGAAAGTCAAGACATGGGAATCGCACGTTCCCGGTTGCTTTGGTGGTTCGGATCATATCTTCGCCGGTCATCCCGCCGAGGAAAAACGCGCCAAGGAATTGCGCAAGGTGTGCTCGGAGCAGCGCATCCCGATGGATGACGTAGCCAAGGCCATTGAGCACTTCCTGAAATCCAAAAAGGTCGGAGACGCCCTCATTCAGGAGCAGGTGGAGCGGGCCAGAAAATTCTTGAAGCTGTCGTAACGGCCCTTTCAGCCCACCGGGATACTGCGGGCCGGAATCGCCCACAGCCCCGGCGGACTGTGCGGGCGGCGGCCCCGGAATGCCGCATCGGAGCGCCTCAGAGGGCGCTTTTTTTGTGCCCTTCGTCCAATCCGGCGCGGAGGCGGTTTGCTTCTCTTGCATCCAGTCCGGGCATGTTCTTTCTGTTGCAACATGCCGCGCCGCACCTCCTTTCCTTTTGATTGCCCTGCCGCCTCCCTTTTTCCCTTTCCATAAGAACGCCCCGGAAGCACTCTAACACCGCGCGCAAGCACTCTCATTACGTCCCGTTATGCGCTCTTTTTCACGTTACGATTTTTCGAGAACCCGATTGACACAGCCCTATCGTTGCCGTAGCGTTCGAATACCCTTATACTGGGCTGTTCCGAAGTGGAGGAGGGCGGCATTGTTCTCCCCGAGGGGGAAAATGCTTGCCTTGGGGCACGGACCTGAGGCCGCGCTCTGCAATGTGCGGCGTTTCTTCCGCAAGCATGGGGACATCGGCCCGGTTTCGTCGTCTTTACGGAGGAAACGCCGAGGGGATGCGGGAGGGGTTCCGACCATTTTGATCCACGCATGTGACCGACATCTTGCCGGCCGCTGAATAAGGAGAAGCGTATGCGTATTGCCGTTGGTCTGGGAAAAGAGAATGTCGAGGCTCGGCTGGAACGGCAGGGAGTATCCCGCCGAGATTTCCTGAAATTCTGTAGCATGGTCGCCGTGACGATGGGCATGGGGACCGGATTCGCCGAACAGGTCGCGCGGGCGTTGACCATGCCCCGCCGCCCTTCCGTGGTGTACCTGCACAACGCCGAGTGCACGGGCTGTTCGGAGGCCCTGCTGCGGACAGGGCAGCCGTTCATCGATGAGCTGATTTTGGATACGATTTCGCTCGATTACCATGAAACCATCATGGCCGCCGCGGGCGAAGCCGCCGAAGCGGCTCTGGAGCAGGCCATTTCCGCTCCCGAGGGCTTCATCTGCGTCGTGGAAGGGGCCATCCCCACGGCGAATGAAGGCAAATACGGCTACATCGCCGGGCATACCATGCTCGACATCTGCGGCCGCATCCTCCCCAAGGCCAAGGCCGTGGTCGCCTACGGCACCTGCGCCGCGTTCGGCGGCGTGCAGGCGGCCAAGCCCAACCCCACCGGCGCGATGGGCGTCAACGAATGCTTCGGCGCGAAGGGCATCAAGGCCATCAACATCGGCGGCTGCCCCCCGAACCCGCTGAATCTCGTGGGCACGCTGGTCGCCTTCCTGCGCGGCGACAACATCGAGCTCGACGCCAACAACCGCCCCATGATGTTCTACGGCAGCAGCGTGCACGACCAGTGCGAGCGCCGGGAACACTTCGACAACGGCGAATTCGCTCCCTCCTTCGATTCCGAAGAGGCCCGCAACGGCTGGTGTTTGTATGAGCTGGGCTGCAAGGGCCCGGACACTATGAACAACTGCCCGAAGGTCAAATTCAACGGGACCAACTGGCCCGTGGGCGCGGGACATCCGTGCATCGGCTGCAGCGAGCCCGGTTTCTGGGACAAACTGTCCCCGTTCTATGAAAACTAGAGGGAGCACCCATGAGCGAAGCCAGAAAAACACCCCAGAGCCATTTCACCGGACCTGTCGTCATCGATCCCCTGACCCGTATCGAAGGCCACCTGCGCATTGAAGTGGAAGTGAAGGACGGGCGCGTCAGCGAAGCCCGCAGCGTCGGCACCCTGTACCGCGGCCTTGAAACGATTTTGGTCGGGCGCGACCCCCGCGACGTGCAGCACTTCACGCAGCGCACCTGCGGCGTGTGCACCTATACCCACGCGCTGGCCTCCACCCGCGCCCTCGAAGACGCGATCAAGGTGGAAATCCCCAAGAACGCCACCTACATCCGGAACCTCGTGCTCGGGATGCAGTATCTGCACGACCATATCGTGCATTTCTACCATCTGCACGCCCTCGACTTCGTGGACGTGACCAGCGCGCTTCAGGCCGATCCGGTCAAGGCCGCCAAAATCTGTTCCTCCGTTTCCCCGCGCCCCGCGTCGGCGGACGGCTTCAAGGCGGTGCAGGCGAAGCTGAAAGCCTTTGTGGAAAGCGGGCAGCTCGGCCCGTTCACCAACGCCTACTTCCTCGGCGGGCATCCCGCCTACTACCTCGATCCCGAAGCGAACCTCATCGCCACGGCGCATTACCTTGAAGCCCTGCGGCTACAGGTGAAGGCGGCGCGGGCCATGGCGGTGTTCGGCGCGAAGAACCCGCACACCCAGTTCCTCGTGGCGGGCGGCGTGACCTGCTACGAAAGCCTGACGCCGGAGCGCATCGCCGAATTCGAAGGCTTGTACAAGGAAGTCAACGACTTCGTGAATCAGGTCTACATCCCGGATCTGCTGCTTGTCGGCGGCGCGTACAAGGACTGGACCAAGATCGGCGGCACGGCCAACTTTATGACCTTCGGCGAGTTCCCCGGCGACGAGCGCAATCTCGAATCCCGGTGGTTCAAGCCCGGCGTGGTGTTCGACCGCAAGCTCGAAGCCCTGCCTTTCGATCCCTCGAAGATCGAGGAGCACGTGCGGCACAGCTGGTACGCGGGCGATGCGGTTCATAAGCCGTTCCAGGGAGTTACCGAGCCCAAGTTCACCTTCATGGGCGACAAGGATCGCTATTCGTGGATGAAGGCTCCCCGCTACGACGGGCGCGCCGTGGAAACCGGCCCGCTCGCGCAGGTTCTGGTGGCCTATCTCAAGGGCAACGCCGAGGTCGTCCCGGTGGTCGACAGCGTGTTGCAGACCCTCAGCCTGACGCCCGGCGATCTGTTCTCCACGCTCGGCAGGACCGCCGCGCGCGGCATCGAAACCGCCGTCATCGCCAAGAAGACCGGCGAGATGTTGCAGGAATACAAGGAAAACGTGGCTTCCGGCGACAAGAAGATCGTCGAGAACTGCGAAGTGCCGGATAAGGGCGAAGGCGCGGGCTTCGTGAACGCGCCCCGCGGCGGGCTCTCTCACTGGCTGGTCATCGAGAACAAGAAGGTGGCCAACTTCCAGCTTGTGGTGCCTTCCACGTGGAACCTCGGACCTCGCTGCTCGAAGGGCATCCCGAGCGCGGTGGAAGAGGCGCTCGTGAACACGCCCATCGCCGATCCCAAGCGCCCGGTCGAAATCCTGCGCACGGTCCATTCCTTCGACCCCTGCATCGCCTGCGCGGTGCACGTGATCGACGGCAGGACCAATGAAGTCAGTAAGTTTCAGATATTGTAAGTGAAAACGGGAGAACGGAAGATGGCTGAACAGGTGCTGGTTTTGGGTGTAGGCAATATTCTGTTCTCCGACGAGGCCATCGGGGTGCGCACGGTTGAGCATCTGCAGCAGTGCGCATCCCTGCCCGGAAATGTGGAGCTCATGGACGGCGGCACGCTCGGCATCCGGCTGATGGACGCCATCATGGGGTGTGATCTGCTGATTGTGGTGGATGCCGTCCTTGGCGGCGGCGAGCCGGGGACCCTGTACCGTTTGGAGGGCGAGGGGCTGCGCGAAAGTATGAGTTTCCGCGACTCCATGCATCAGACGGATCTGGTCGACACGCTGATTTACTGCGATTTGGCGGGGCACAGGCCGGATGCGGTCGTGATCGGCATGGAGCCAGCCGATTACCACACGATGGAGATCGGGCTGACCCCGGTCTGTCAGGCGCGTTTGCCCGATCTGGCCGGGAAGGTCGTCGAGGAGCTGCGCGCACGCGGGGTTATCGCGTAGTGTCAGGTTAGAGAAAAGCTTGGGGAAGGGAGGGAAAACCTTTCTGGAGAAA
>OGZD01000065.1_pt1 | contig 118911 bp, 120 predicted proteins | sample 1576701 | NCBI WGS metagenome assembly OGZD01 (sample SAMEA3541487, study PRJEB24748) | human gut metagenome | biome: human gut; feature: human-associated habitat; material: faeces | place: China | collected 2012
ATATTTTCATATTCAGGAAAATATATACTTAACCATCTATGAATTTTATTTTTAATTGAAATTATTTGTTGTGTTATATCATTTTTTAATTTATCAGCTACTCTTAATTCTCCATAAATTCCTTCAGGAATATATGGAAAACTATATCTACCATCAATTACCAATTTAGCAATTACTTTAAGATCTTTTGAATCATTTTTAGTTTGTAAATTATCATCTAACTCCTTACTTTGTTTAACATGATAAGGATTAACTATTGCAATAGTGATATTATTTTCTTTTAATAATTCACCTAAAGAAAACCAGTAGTGTCCTGTAGGCTCTAATCCTGCGATTACTTTACTCTTATTATATTTACAGCATAAATCATTAACCCACAAAACAAAACTTTGAAATCCTTCAAAAGAATTTTTAAACTTAAATACTTTAGAAAGTTCTAAGCCACTCCAATCAAAAGCTCTCGCATAATGAGTATTACTTCCTACATCAATACCAAGCACTAAAGTTCCTTCTGTTACTTGACTAATTTTAAAATTTTGGTTACAATTCATTTGGATACCTCCTTGTAGATATTTTTAAAGATTGAACTACTTTAATTTTACATTGAGGTATCTTTTTTTGTTACTATTTTTTTATTATACAGGAATGCTCCTTAATTAATATTTTAATGAGTAGCCCAATTTTCTAATTAGACTACCTTTAAAATATAAAATGTTTATCTATTTTATCTCTCCTTTTCTTTTAAATAAAACTCTATTAAATAAAATGATATAATTAAATTTATAAAGTACATAAGCCCTGTAAAACCTCCATTTAAAATACTAATCATTAAGAATGTGTTTTCTCCTATTAAAATTAACAGAACTTTAGGATTTAAAAATTTTTTAGTTAAACTAAATCCATCTTTTAAAGCTAAAATAAGTGAATTATCATTGAAAACACTTATTACTTGAAAATTCATAACTAACCCTGCAAAACTTATCATCAGAATAAGTAAAAAATTATGTAAGAAGCTATTTTCAAGAATAAAATTCATATTAATACTATATTCTATAAATACAATAATTGATAAAAGTATTCCCCCTATGATATTAATAATTAAGATATTGAAAAACTTTCTTACATTCATTGATTTTAGCTGAACTCTTCCCTTTAGTTTAATTAACATATTTAGAATTAAAATTTCTAATCCTGTTATTACCAATAAAACTAATGTTCCCCAAACTATCAATAAAAGTATCTTATTTGCTAAAATACTAATTACAAAATAAAAAGATAATCCTGTTCCAAATATAACTATTACTGCTCCTATACTTAATATAGATTTCATATAAAATCCTAAAGATTTTTCTCTTAATCTATAAGTAACCTCATCTTTTCCATCTGAAATTAGAAAATTTTTAAAAACTAACATCAGAAAACAGATAAAAATTGTTATAAATAAAAGAAAAAATAGATTTAAGAAATTATGGCAAATATCAGTATTCAGCCCATAAAATATTAAGACAGAGATATACAGAGTAAAAATTACTCCATAAAATAGGACTAAAATTCTTGAAGCTTTTTCTTTAAAATACCTAAACATATCTATTACAGCTACTTTATACTCTAAATCTCTTACTAAAGAGTATAAAAATCCCATAACAAATATAGATACTATAATATCAGTAGATACTGTTTTTAGATTAAAGAAAAGTATTTGACTATTACTTAAAAACTTATTTCTATCTAAAATTTCTATCTGTTTATAGAGCAAAAGAGCATTTAAAGAAAAAATAACTATATAGATTAAACTGTTTATTGCTATATCTTTTCCCCTTTTTCCTTTCCATTCCTCTATAAAAACTGTTCCCAACATAGCTGGAATAAATATAGTAAAGGTTTCAACTTTTATATCAAATTTATTTATTCCAAAGATAATAGCTAGATTTAGTAAAAATATTAAAGCTATTCTAAATGACTTTCTATAAAGTTCTGATACACTAATTTCAAATATCTCCAGCATAATATCAGCCCCTTTTAAAGCTCTCCATTTATGAATTTTCCAACAATCTCTTCACAATTATTTATAAAATAGTTCCAATCTCCTATCTTATAAATCTCCTCATGTTCTCCATCAAAAATATACAATATTTTTTCTTTAGAATACCATAAAAGATGTAACCAATAATTTTCTAAATCTTTTACTAAAGAGAGATATTTTTTTCTTTTCCAAGTCATTTCAACTGTATCTTCCAATTTAAAAAACTCAATATATTTACTATCAATATTACCTGAAAACTCTATCTTTAAATTTCCTTTATCAAAAAACTCTACCATATCTTTTGGCAATTTATATTTTTTTATTATACCTTTTCTAGCTTCTTCATTGTGAAAATCTACTGGTTCTAAGCTTTTAATATAATCCATTATCTCTTGATTTTTATTTAAAACTGCTATTGTATATGGTCTTTCTCCAAATTTATTTTTAATTGTAATATCTGCTCCCTTTTCTACAAGCCATTTTACTAACTTAAAAGAGTTTCTTTGAACAGCTACCATCACAGGAGTTGAATTGTCAGTAAAAACCATTTCATATTCATGATAATTTATATCAGCTCCATAATCTAAAAACATTTGAGCTAACTCTATATTTCTATCATAAACTGCCTCTCTTAGACAGTTATTTCCGTATTTTTTAACTGTTACTCCATACTTTTCAAAAATATCTATATTTTCAAATTTTTTTCCATAGTAAATATCAGCAAAAATTCTTTCATATTGCCTTTTAGTTAAATTTTCCAATGCTCCATGTTTTATTAATAATTCACACATATCTGAAGATAAAAAACGTCCTGCACTTGAAATAGGACTTCCCCAGTCATCTATTTCAGCTTTTACATTTACTCCCTTTTCTAAAAGCCACATTATAACTTCTTCTTTTATGCATTGTATTGCTATCTCTAAAGGAGTTTCTATTACAAATTCATGTATAAATATTTTTTTATTTATATCCCAACCTTTTTTATATTCTTCTTCCAATTTTTCAATATCACTATTTATAATATATTCCACTACTTGAGGTACTGTTTCAAAATTTCCAATGTAACCAATCTTATACATAGTCCCTCCCTATTTTTCTTTATAATTTTCTATTTTTAATAAACTTCCATCAAGATTATATAACTTCCATTTTCCTATCTTTTTTCCCTCTTTATATCTTCCTTCTGAAAGTAATTTTCCCTCTTCATTATAATATTTCCAAAGTCCTGCTTCTTCCCCTTGAAAAACTTCTCCCTCTTCTTCTAACTGTCCATTAGGATAATATTCTCTATATTTTCCTTTTCTATCTTTTAAAATCTCTTCAAACTTTAAACTTCCATTTTCATAAAAAGCTTTTATACTTTCTAAATCTCCATTCTTAAAAGTTCCTATTTGAGCTAGAGTTCCATCTTTATAAAATTCTTTAAACTCTCCATCTAATTTCCCATTTCTAAAACTTTCTATTGACTGTACTTGTCCATTTTCATATTTTTTTACTATCTGTCCTGTAAAATTTTCTTCTATCTGATAACCAAAAGAATAGGTTATAAAACTAAAAAATATCAACATTATTAGTCTTTTCATAATTTACCTCTTTATTTCAATAGTATTTATAAATTTCTATTATAATTCTAGTAACATTATAAACTCTTCTTCACTTTCTTTATAAATTTTGAACCCTACTTTTTGATATAATTTTACTGCATAATTCTCTTTTTGAACTGATAAAGATACTTTCTTATAATTTTTCTTTCTTAAATTTTTTATCATCTCTTTTAAAAGAGCCATTCCTATTCCTTTATTTTGGTACTTTTTAGTTACTGATATTGCTAATGATGGAGTTTCATCATCTATATGCCCATAATCATTCATTATTCTAGTCCAAATCATTCCAACAATCTCTCTTTTATTTACTTCAGCAACTAAAGCTATATCATCTTTCTTATTTCCAAAATCTTTAATATATATTTGTAATTCTGGAAGTTTAGTAATCTCTCTTGGTGGAGTAATTTCATTTTCAGAGATAAAAATTGCTCCATATAAAAAATCATCTAATAAGTGGTATTCACTTCTCTTTATCTCTCTTATCTCCAATTTATTTTCTAAAAACTTTTCTAAGTCTTCAGCTAATTTTTTTAATTGTTCCTCTTTGTAAAAATAGTGTTCTGAATCTTTTAAAATTTCTAACTCACAATTAAATTGTTTTGAAAATTTTTTAGTTGTTTCTATATTACAAATTTCATCTTTATCTCCACATAAAATATGTGTAAAAGGAGTCCATATTGTTATTGGATTTTCCTTAACATATAAATAATAATCCCAAGATAGAGTTTCTCCTATTGGTATAGCTATTTCTCTCTCTTTTTTTAACTTTTTCTCTGTTACTCCAAATGCTTTCATCATATTTTCAATAAGTTCTCTCATATCCACAAGTGGAGATAAAAAGAAAGCTTTCTCTATTTTTTTATCTTTATAAGATAAAAGACTAAAATATGCTCCTAAACTATTAGCAAATAAAGAAATTTCTTCCCAATTTTTTTGTAATTTTTCATATATATTATTTAATTCCTTTACACAAACTTGAGGAGTTAAGGGTATCATCTCATTTTTTCTCTCTCCATGCTTTGGTAAATCAAAACTTAAAACTTGATAACCATATTTTATTGAAATTTTAGCTAGTATCTCTATTGGAATATCAGCTTTATTTGACATCATTCCATGAATTGCTATTATAATTTTATTACTCTTTTCTCCCCATAAAATTACAGGGATATTATTTATTGTAAAAAAATCTTGTTTTAATAAACTCATAATTCTTTCTCCTCAATCAACATCAAAATATAAAAAATGTTTTCCATAATGTAAACATCTGAATAAATATCCCTGTACATGTCCACCATTAACCATATTTTTTATTATTTCTATCTGCTCTTTACTCCATTCATTTCCATCATCAGGATTTCCATTTTTAATAACTTCTTCTAAAACTCCCATTTTTTCTAATTCTTTAGCTCCTACATAATCAATAAAAGCACAAAAATCATCACAATGAGTTATCCAACACTCTTGTTGCCAACCACAATAACTAGGAGTTCTATGTATTAGCTCATCAATTTTTTCCTCATCACTAACTTTTCCAAAATAAAGTGATACAAAATCACCATCAAATTTTTTACTTGCTTTTCCATTAGCTATACATTCTGGACATAAATATTCAATATCTTCAACTGAATAAAAAGGTCCTGTATAATAAACATCAGTTTCTTTTCCACAACATTCGCATGTTACTGTTTCGTCAGTTTCAAACTCTCCTGTTTTTAAAGGGTCTGGATAATATTTAAAAAATGGTAATTCTTTTTTCATAAAAACTCCTCCTATACTTTTTCATATTAATTTTTCTCTAAATCTCTTTGATTTTCAAAAGTTACATAAATTTCATTTCCTAAATAGTACCTAAAGTTATATTCTAAATAATCAAAGATAGAATCATACTGTTCCATACAATCATTTCTATAATAAAGAGTATGATAAAATTTTCCTTTATCATCTATCCATAAAGTGCCACCAATATGCCAGCCTGTTTCAACTATTGGAATTACTTTATCTCTTACCTCTTCTGGAATTTGTTTTAATTCATACTCTTTATCTTCTTCCTCAAAAGGTAAATCATAAGGAATAGAAAAGCTAAAATCATTTCCATCTATTCGTACTTCTCCATTTTTACCAATATATTTGAAAAACCAATTCTCTTTTATACCTGAAAATTCTTGTAAAAATTTTTTGGCAAAATCATTTAGAATATAATTGTTCTTTTGGTAATACTCTATTATTTTTTCTACATCTACTTTTCTTCCCTCATACCAACCAGCATATTCTAAAACTTGATGGGCTAAAGATTTTTCACTATTAAGTTTATAGACTTTTCCCATACAATCATCTCCTAGCTTCCATATTCAACTTCTAATTTTATTACTTTTCTGATAAATAAGAAAAATCAATATTAAAAATTTTGTAGCAGTTATCATAATTTACTTTATTTTCTCCATGCCACCAGTTGAGTGGATAGGATAAACTTTGTTTTAAATTACCAGTATCTCTCATTAATGGTGGAGTAAAAGAATCTATATATCCTTTATGCTCTGGTGTTTCTAAAATTCCACAAATAGCAAGTGTTTCAAGGATTCCAATAATCTCACTTTTATTACAAGGTAACAGTTTTCTTTCCTGAATTTTTTTACATAACATAATGCCTGTAGCTCCGTCGTTCATTGTAGATGATATTGATATTATTTTCTCTAAAATATCATTGTCAATATTTGTAGGGATTTTTTTATCCATATGAGTAAATTCATTAAGATAAAAAATTGGTTTTCCTATTCCACCCCAAATCCCACCACCTTGGTACTTAACCCAATTATAAAATGTTCTATCCAGTTGAGATGGAACTTTGTCTGTTCTTCCCCTGTCAAACTTCAACCAGCTTACAGCATACACATATGACGCTAAAATATATCTATACTCCATATCACGAGTAGATAAACTATATAAAAAAGCATTAGCAACATCATTAAGAGAAATACACTTAAGACTTTGTGTTAAAATAGATATAGCTTCTTCAGATGAAATAGGCAAATCCTCTAAAATAGCTCCCTGTTCCTTTGCATATGCAATTTCTTCATATGATAATAGATTTCTTTTTGTATCATTCATATAATTCATCAGAATTTTTTTACTTTTTTTATCCATTAAATATTTTTCCCTCACTTTAGGTCTTTAGTTCACTTATATATTTACTGTTTTTTCTTTATTATTCATATATGACAACTAGTATATTCTAAAATTTGATAAGCTAAACATCTCCTAGTTTCCATATTCAACTTTTAATTTTTCTATCAAAGATTTTAAATGATTATACCATTCTTCATAACTTGGATTTTGTCCATTATCATACCACAAATCTACTATTTCTCTTTCGCCATCTTCATCAGGAACTTTATTATAAATATTAGTTAAATAGTCAATAAGGTATTTTAAAGATTTTTTATCACTAGAAAATTTTTCTAATTTAGAAAAAGTAGTTTCATCTTCCTCTTCATCATCATAATCTAATTTTCCATTCTCTTTAAAATCAAAATAAAGTTCTGATATGGCTATTGCTGTATTATCATAAAGAAATTCTATCTCTTCAAGAGTTTCTCCTAACATTCCTTCTTCAATCATTAAATCTATTATTTCTTTTAAAGTAATCACTTTCTTATTTTTAAATCCTTCAAGGTATTCTCTTAAAATATCAACAACATCTAATCCTTCATCACTTTCTAATGTTTTTATACCCCAAGCTCCCATACTTACCTCCCTATCCAGCTAATCCATTGATTGAAAAACTTCCATCTTCATTAATATATCCCTCTATACAATGTCCAGCAAAATAATCTGGTTCAAATACGAAGTAAATAGATATAAAGTCTAGTTCTCCATCTAAACCAATAGTAGCTCCTATTCCTCCTCTACAACTAATACTTTTTTCAAATTCTTCCTCTGTAATAGGGATATGAACTTCTTCATCATCTATTAAATAATACCCTTCTTTTCCCTCTACTTCTTCAGCTCCTGCTATCCATTCATTTGCTAATTCTATATAGTTTTTTTCTTTTAAAAGTTCTATGAGTTGATTTCTATTATTTTCAGCTTTCTTTAAAAGAGGATTCAAGTTTTTTAAAGTTTTTTCTATAACTTCTCTAATTTCTTCTTCTGAAATCTCTTTTTCATCTTTTATATTGTAATCTAAATCTAATGTTACTCCTACTTCTTCTCCCCAAAAATCAAAATAAGTTGAAAAAATATATCCCCAATCATTTTCTTCTATTTCAAAATCATCTACTCTTAATTTTTCCATATTCCACCTCTAATCAAAGAAGTTTTTTATCTCTTTTCTTTTATCTAAAATTTTAAAAAGTTCGTTCATATCCAACTCAAACATCTTACTATTATCATCTATTTTAGAAAAATAATAATTTACTTTTTCCTCTCCAAATTCTCTTTCAAACTCTTCCCATTCTTCTTTAGCAAGAGGAACAAAAGCTAAAGTATCACTTCCTAAGCTTTCCATAAACAATCTTATTTCGTACTCTGGCTGTATTACCTTATTTAAAGTTTTTATTGTAGTATCTCTATCAGACCCTTCCTCATTAGGATAAGATATTTTATACTTCTTTCCATTCCATTCGATAATTATATTAAATCCCATTTTGTTATCAGTATCTTCATTTTTTCCAATAAGTTTTCCAGATTGAATTACATTCTCTATATAATTAATTATATCCTCATCGTATTCTCTCCAATCTATCCAAACAAGCTTTGTACAATTTTCACATAATTTGTCAAAGCTTTCTCTATCTTCATTTTTTAGAAAATCTTTTATATATTCCATAATTAATCTCCTATATATTCTAAAATATCTAAAGAATTACTTGTAAATCCTACTAAATCCTCACGTTCACATATATTTAGATGATATCTCATAAATATATCAAAAAGTTCATCATCCATTTTTTCAATAGCTTCTCTTAAAAATAAAGAACAACCATTTGAAGCTACATAATGAAGTCTTTTTACTGGTAAATCTTGAATTAATTCATCTATATTTTCCTTACGAACAAGTTCAAATAAATCTTCTGGTTTTGATTTAGTTGTAAATTTTTCTCCATCTATTAACCCTCTTTTTATGTAATCTTTAACATCAATATTACTACGATTAAATCCCTCATCTATCAAACAACCATCAGAAATAACATAAGCTACAAATATCTTCCCACCTTTTTTAGTTACACGAATAGCCTCCTTCAAAGCTTTCATCTTATCTTCCTTTGTATAAAGATGATACATTGGACCTAATAATAAAGTAATATCATATTTATTATCTGGAATAAAGGATAAATCTAGTGCATTTCCTTGTGTTATTGAAATTTTTTCTTCTGGAAGTGTATTGTTATTAAAAATGTTTATATTATGTTCTACTAACTCTACTGCATCAATTTCATATCCTTGACGAGCTAAATAATGTGAGTATCTTCCAGTTCCTGCTCCTATTTCTATTATTTTATCTTTTGGTTTTAAATATTTTTCTATATAATGTATAGTTGTTAAAAATTCTACTCTTCCAGATTTAGATAATAATCTTTCCTCTTCAGAATAATTATTATAAAATTCTATTAAATATTTATTTTCTCTCATACTATTCTCCCCAACAAAATTTTTTTAAGCTAATTTAATTTTATATTTTCTTTATTTGTAAAACTCTCTAAATCATTATAAAGTTGTTTATTAATTTCAGATTCTCCATAACCACAGATTTTAGCTATCAATTCCATTCTTTTTAAAGATAATAAAGCCTTTTCTTTTAACTCTTTATCTATCTTACCTGTTATTTTTATCTGTGCAAAAGCTGTAGCTATAACTACCTCATCACTTTCATTGATAATAACTTCTCTACTCAATCCTTTATCTTTTATTTTCAGCTCCTCTGCAAAGACTTTTTCATCTGTTACAAGTATTGGTTCAAAGTATTCTATTCCCCACTCTTTTTCTAATAAATATTTAGGGAAATTTACAAAACTAAAATTTTTATTCTTTCTTATTTTCTCCTCTATTATATGAAGTACATCATTCCCTGTATCACTTCCAAAAGGTGTTTCCTCATCTCCACAATTACAATAAAGTTGTTCATCAGTAAAATGTTCTCTAAAGTTAGGGTGTGAAGTAAGAAAATCAATATCATACTCCATATCATCAAAATAATAGTGATTATTATAATCAAAATTAACTTCTTTATATCCCTTTCTTATCTTAGAATTAATAAGTTTTGTAGCTTGTTTCTCACACTCCTCTACACTATCCCATTCTTTAATCTCATATTTTCCTATGCTATCTATCTTCCCATAATTGACTACAAATTTATTTTCTGATGTTTCTATCCACCAAAATTTATGAGATTTTTCATCAATAAATTCAAAGGCTCTCTTCATAAAAACCTCCTCTCCCTAGTAACATTGAAGAATTAACCACACATTATCAAAGTTTCTATTTTTTAAATCCTCTTTTCTAATATTAAAATATATCTTTCCACTATCTCCAAAATATAGTCCATAATCTTCAAACTCAAACTCACTCATTTGCATAAGCAGTATCCAATCCTTAGCATTTTCCCTTATCTCACCTTTTAAATCTCCATATTTTATAGGTGCAGAACCATAATAAAGATTTTTCCTAGCAACTCCCTCACACTCTTCAAAATACTCTCCTTGAATAAGTTCTGGGTGTCCTAAAAGTTTTGTTGTATCAGTTTTATATCCTAATTCCTCTAAATCTTTTTCAATCTCTTTCTCTTTTCTTCTTATCTCTTCATTACTATCTTCATCATCATAGTAATCTAAAAAATCAATAGGATAATCATTCATACTTTCAAAATCTATTTTAGCTTCAGGAATTATACAATCCTTTTCCATATCCTCTGGAAAATCAGTAGACACCAAATCTTCTATATCTCCATCATAATAGAAAACTCTTGCACTTCCTCTATCTTTAGGAGAAAATCCCCAAGTCATAGTCATCAACTCATAGAAAAAATATAGTATTCCCTTTTTTGGTAAAAGGCTCTCTTTATCGTATTTATATACCTCTTCACAATTAATTTGCATTAAGAATGAAAGGGGTCTATTTGCAACTTTTCTTTTATAATCTTCTCCATTGTAGTAATACCATTGAAAATCCTTTGGTAAATCAGGTTTTCCTCCAATTTTTGAACTTCCTTTAGGTATTTTTTCTCTATTCTCCTCATTATAATTTATTACTATTGCATTTTTTTTAAAGGTTCTAATTCTTTTTTATCTAGCATATTAACCACCTCTAATCCCACCAAAAATACCAAACACTAGAATCTACTAAACTACCAGCTAATAACCCAAGAGTATCATAACTTTGGTCTACATCAGGGCAATATCCATACATCTCTATTGCTACTTCCATAGCTTCATCTTCTGTTTTTATAACTTTTTCCACTCTATACTCCACTACGTCATGTGTCATACTAATTGGTACAGCTCCATATTTCTCAAACCAATACCTTGATATTGCCATATGTTCTGAAGTAGTAGGACACTCATTCCAATTTCCCATTGGTAACCAAGCAAATATCTCCCAAGGATTTTTTACAGGAACTTTTACTATAAATAGTTCAACAGGTTTTTCTGTTTCAAAATCTAAAAATCCTATTGGAGAGTTAAGTCTATCCTCTCCACTATCTTCAAACTCTCCTAATATTTCCTCTTCCCAATCTATCTCATCATCTTCAGTTTCCTCTTTTCTTCTAGCTATTAAATCTCTCAATATATTTTCTCCACCCTCTGAATAAATAGAGGAGATATATTTTTCTCTATATTTTCTTACATCTTCTATATTAAACTCTTCATCATCTGATACATTAAAAGCTAAACATTCTAAAAGTGTTTCATCTACTGTTACAATTACAGGAAAATATCCTTTCTCTTTTCCATCTTCCACATATTTTTCAAACTTTTCCATTATCTCTTCATAGGTATTTTGAGGAAAATATTCATACTCACAGTCAAAAAATTCTACAAACTCCTTTGCTAACTCACTCATTTCTACCATAATATCACTTTCCTTTTAACAATTATACTCTTCTGCCATATCAGTTGAAAAAGTATTTTCTTCTACATTTCCTAAAAATTCAAGTTCTCCCCATTCATTAGAAATTTTTGGGATAACTCCACTATATTTACAAGATGGTATCCCAAAGAAACAATTATATTTTTTATCAAATTTATCTTTACCTAAGAATTTTTTTACAGGCTCAATTAATTCCTCCCAATCTTTAAATAAAACTTCTAATCCATCTGTTGGCTCTTCACTACTTCCACAAACTTGAAAATCTTCATCAAAAGTTACTCCAAAATCATATTCAAATCTATTAAATGCTTCTTCAAACATCTCTTCAAATTTTTCTTTCCACTCTCTTTCTACAGAAAAGATTTTTTCTAACTCTTTATTAAAATCTTTTTCTAAAAAGTTATATTCAGGATTATATTCGTCCTCTTCTCCCTCAAAGATACAGTAAAATGATTGAATATATTTATAGAAATCTTCTACATCTTTAAAGTTTCCTGCCCAAAAAGCTAAATAACCAGCCTTTCTTTCACATACTTTCTTGGACATATAACTCCCTCCTATTAATCTAATTCAGCCCTACTAAATAAATCTAAAATCTCCTCTCTATTCTCACAAGCCTCTTTAAACTTAGAAATAAAATCTATTAAAGCCTCTTTATTCTCTGAATATGCTACAAACATACTACCCTCTGGGTCAAAATCTACCTTCTCTTGTAACTCTGGACATTTTTCATCTAAAAATACCTGTGCTAAACTAGCCCAATCATATCCATTTCCTTCAAATCCCTCTTCTACACGAGTATCAAATACTTCCTGTAAATATTCTCCTACTGTCAAACAAACTGAGTATGAATTATCATGTTCTACCCAGAAAAATGGATTAATCTTCTCTTGTAATTCCTTAGTCATTTTTACTCCTCCTATTATAAATAACATACTACTATCTCTATATCCAAATCCTTAAATATCTCTTGTACCATAGGTTCAACCTTATCCCAAGATAATCTATCAAGTCCACAACCTATCTTTGGAATAACTAATTTTTTTATATTTTTATTTTTAGATAGTTTTTCCTTCATCTCTAACAAGGATTCTTCTAAAGATTTATAACTTGGTTTTTGCCAATATTTTTCCTTAGTTATCAAGTTAAATACATTCTCTACTTCTATGCATTTTTCATCTAAAGTTTCTGGTTTTTCCTTAGCTAGTTTTAATAATCTATTTCTCATATCGTATCTTTTATCAAATTCCACAGCAATTCCAGCTCCAAGAGCATAATCTCTACTTATACAGTGTGCATAATAACAATCTTTATGATTAAATACATCATCTTGAATTAATTTATATTCCATTTTACTCCTCTTCTTCCTCATCAGAATATTCTCTTTCAATATCTATAAAATGAATATAAAATCCACAAAGTTCTCCATTTTCATCATATCCAAAATAACATGGATAATATCCATCTCCCCAACCTGATGTAAAAATTGGAATATTTAAATCTGTATTAGGAATTGTCCAATTAGCCCAATCTCCATATTCTCTTTGATATTTAGGATATTTCTTAGCACTCTCTGTTAATAAATCATCAAATATATCATCAAATGGATTGTCAGCCTCTTCCTCTTCCACTAATTTTTCCCAATATTTTATATATTCCTCTTGAGTTTTTTTATCTACTACACAGCCCATTCCTGCGTCAACACCAAATCCATAAAATTCATCTTCATTAGCTTCGTCCATATTTTCTTCTACTCCTGTTACAGCTAATTCATAAACTACTGGCTTATTTTTACTGAACTCTACCTTTACACAGGCATATCTATCGCCATACTCTTCACTTGGAACTACTGATATTTTTACAGGATATTTTCCAATAGAAACTCTTTGGATAAATGTTTTTGCGTCCTCTAATTCTACCAATGGGTCACAAGCTAAAATTTCTCCAGTAGGTAAGTTTACCTCTCCAATATCTAGGATATCTACTTCCATCTTTCCAATTTTCTTTTCAGTAAAGTAACTATCTAAATCTATTTTACATCTAAATTTCTCTCTGTTTCTTTCATACATCTCTTGCCAATTTTTATCCATACTATCCTCCTCTACGTAAGCTAAAAAATCTATTTTTATATCAATTTTATCTCCCAATTCTCTTAGCTCTTCTAAACTTTTCTTAGTTGTAGGAAAAATTGAATAACTGTCAGAATTTGTATTTATATTTCCAATGAAAATTCCTTTTTTACTAAAGACTTTATTAAACTCTCTACTCCAAACTTCTATATCATCATCTTCATTAAGTTTTAATCTATTAAAATTATAGATATTTTCATCTATACCAAGTTTTTTAATTACATCAAAAAATATTTTAAAATCTTCTAGCTCACATTTCCAATCTAAGTAACAAATATAGCCACTTTTATTTAAAAGTAAAACCATAGCCACAACTTTCAGTTCAATCTTCTCTTTAGTTGAGAGATAATTTATCTCATCAAAGCTATAATTAAAGTTACTATTTTTTCTTAAATAATTATGAAAATCCTCTAAAATTACTTCTAACTCTTTTACAATCTTTCTATCATTAAAAGAGATAAGCTCTGCTATTTTTAATAAAACCTCATCAACATAGGAAGTTTTATCTCTCTTTACCTTTGATTTTATAAGCCAACATTTTTCAAACTCATCATTATTTACTTTAAAAATATAGACTCTATCTTGAGTATAATCATACTCTGTATAGGTAGATAGTTTTATCTTTCTATCTTTTATCTCAAAGGCATTTTTTATCAAGCTCTCTTTTAAAATTTTCTTATCTGATAAAATAGAATTTATCTGCTCACTATCAAAAGTTAAAAAATAGAATTTACTATCTGATAAATTATCAATAATTTGCAATAAAATAAAAGTATCAATATCATCTGTAACTTTTTTCCAAGTGTATAAATCATCATTAGTTGTCATATAGACAGGTGGATTTTCTAAAGATAAATCTTCTTTTTTTATTCCTACATTCCATACCCCTTGATTTTCAGTCCAAAATATCAGAAAATTATCTGTTTCTTTTAAAATTTTTTCTATCTCCTCTTGAGAATAATCATCATCTTTTAATTGTTCTTTCAACCAATTATGAGAAAACTCAACATCTTCTAAATTTAAAATTTCACTAAAACAACTATTTATATCAAAATCTCCACATTCGTGATAATATCTTTTTAAAACTCTGGGTAAGTCAGTTTTTAATCTAATCTCATTTTTGTATATCTGTTCCCAACTTATTTTATAACTACCCTTATTTATAAAAACTTTTTCTACAATTGGATTATTAAAAAAAGTATCTGTATTCGTAATATTTACTCTATTATTCTCTTTTCTATATAACAATTTGACTATATGTTCTGCTGATAAATTATATCTTTCCATAATTCCCCCTACTATTTAAGAGTGTTGTTCTTTTAAATAAATGATATTATCTTTCTCATTATATAAAAGACCTACTATCTCTCCCCACATTGTAAACTCTACAACATCCACTCCCATTATACACATATCTTCAGTAGGTGCTGGTGTCAATTCTAATTCATATTCAATATTAATAAAGAAATCTCCCAAACAATTTTTTAACTCTTCTTTATCTATAAGTAATTCATCTTCAGGAGTTATTCCATAATTTTCTGTAAGAGCTTTTACAGAAACCACTTTTTTATTGAGTTCATAATAGTATTTTGCCATATTATAACAATAAAAACTTTCAATATAATATTCTAAATCTTGTTCCTCTTCAAAAGTTATTTCCCCTATCTTAGATAAAATATTTTCTACATAGTTAGCTATTTTTATTTTTTTATCAAGATAAAATTTTTTATTTTCTTCAAAATCTCTTTCTAAAATATCATAAAGTCTTTCTACATCATCTTTTCCAAAACAATCTAAATTTCCTAAAAATTCATATTTCCCATCTTTTAGCTTAAATCCAAAATAGTCATTTTCTGCAAATTTATAATTTCTTATACAAAATATTCCATCAATAGTTAAGAAATGATATTTTCCTATTGTGCAAATAGGTTTAAAGTAATATTTTAGTCTTTCATCTATAAAAACCTCTTTATAATCAGGGAAAAATTTTACATTTTCCATAATCCCTCCTATAAAAAATGCCCATGACAAAGCTGTTCCTTACTTTAAATTAAAGAACAACTAATGTCATAAGCACCACCTCACTTTAATTATCTTTTTGTTTTACCAATCTCTTTCTCTTATAGCTTCTTCTATATCTATATCAATTCCAAAATATTCAAGTATTTTCTCTACTGTTACTCCTATACTATCTCTTGCTACTGTTTCTATCTCACTATCATTTTCATCAAATTCTTCTTGTAAATCATTAATTTTCTCTGTCATCTCATCAAGTTTTTCTTGAACTTCTTCTAAATCTTCATACTCTTCTTTCTCTAAAAATTCAACTACTTCAACTATACAATCTTTTACTTTATCTACTAAAAATTTTGGATAGTAATCATCATTATACATATCTTTTAAATAAATAAAATCTTTATTTAATTTTTTAACCATAATAAATACCTCCTAAAAATTTTCTAATATTTCCTTTGCAAGATTTTTTATATCTTTTATAGTTTCCACTATCAATTTATAAATTTTTAATATGTAACAATACTCCTTTTTTTTCTCTCCATACTCTTTTTCTAACTGTCTTATGAGAAAAATCATTGTAAAAGGGGTCAAAGTCCATAATGTTGATTGGTGTTCTATCTCTCCTCTAATATTTTTTAAAATCTCTAAATTAAGAAGATTATTATTTTTTATATCTTCTCCTATTTTTCTTCCACAACTATAAGCTCCAAAAAGTTTAGTCCACTCTATATCTTCAGTCTTTACCTCTTTTATATATTTGAGATTTTTTTCTATATTTTTCATCTTATTCTCCTAAAGCTTCACAAAGTTTATCAAAAATAGGAATAATCTCATCTGGGATTCCCTCTTCCCAACTTGGACTCTCTAAAACTTCTCCCTCTAAAGCTATATACATCTCTTCAGGTATCTTAGCTTTCATCTCATCTTCATCAACTTCCTTTGTCCAATCATAGCCAGAATATACATCTTTTTTAGGGTCAAAAGCATATTTTTGATTTTTATAAAATCCTGAAATATAATTTTTTTCAAGAGTTTCCACAATATCATAATCTTCTAAAATCCAACCACCATCTTTTTCACACTCTTCTCTATCCTTATATTTTTTGAAAAATTGAGGATTCATATACCAATATAAAAATAGTGCTGTTCCCTTATCAGTATCAGGCTGTTCTGCTATCCATTTAATAACTTCCTTAGAGTTGTCAAAATTCCAATCTATTGCTAAAAGTTGTCTTTCTTTTGGAGTATTTTTCTTTAGATAATCTATAATCAAAGCTGTTTCTAACTCGTCAAACTCATCTTCATCTATCTCTATATCTTCCCAATCAAAATCTTCTCTTAAAATATCTTCTACTTTTAACATAATTTCAACCTCCTGTAAATTTTAAAATCTCTTAAAATTTCCTTTTTTATAATTATCTTTAGTGAGAGTTTCTAACTTATTCCACTAATAAATTATACAACCTCTCTATCTCTTCCTTCTCTAAAGATTCTACTACCATATATTCTCCATCTATAAAAGAGTATTTATCTTTAGGTAAATTTTCTATAAATTTAAAATAATCTATATCTCCTAACATTTTATAAGAATTTTCATCATCTGGATTTCCATCTATAATTACAAAAACTAATCTCCAAAATTTTACATCTTCATTTTTTACTATACCAAAGTTTTCATACTCAACACTTGGTTTAAAAGGTAGTATTGTCCTTACAGTTTCAGTTAGAGTGTACATTCCAAATATCTCATCATTATTATTTTTATAAAACCTTTGTCTTGCTGAATACGCATCTATATATTGAGTTTTTGTTATAAAGTTACTAAAAGTTTCTACTGGATTTTCAGAATTTTTTATACTCTCTAATAACTCATTATTAAAAGAAATAGGTCTATATATTCCATATAATTTAGAAATCTCACTTCCTTTTTCCTTCAAATTCTCTTCTATACTTTTTATACCATACTCTATATCTTCAATATATGGATAATTTCTAATAGTTGCTAAAGTATATTCCTCTCCATGCTCATTTACTAAATTATTATTTTCTAAAAATTTTCCCAACTTTTCAATAAACTCAAATACTACTTCCCAATCTCCTATACTACAAGGAGTAAAAACTCTTATTCCATAATATCTATTTTCATCACTATATGAAAGTTCAAAACCTCTAGCACTTCTTCCCTCTTCTCCAAGAAGAATACATTCAAAATTTTCTAATTTTTCATTTAAAAACTCTTCTATATTTTCATCAGATTCATCTAAATTATATTGGGAAATAGCTTCCCCTATTTCTAATACTTTTTTTGGAGTTATACTTTCTTTATTGTTTAAATTTTTTATAAAAAAACTTATACTCATATCATCCCCTCCTATCTTTTATGCAAAATTCTAACAACAATCCCAATTATATATTACCTCATCAAAGTTAAGCTCTTTTAAATCTTTCTCTCTTATAAAGAAATTAGCTATTCCACAATCTCCCCACATAATCTCATGTTCATCTGTTCCTTCACTATCTATTTGTAGAAGCAAAATATTATATCCAGCTTTTAAATCTCTTACATCACTTTGGGTAAAATTAGGATAACCTCCTATTTTATGTCCTGCCTCAAATAATTTTTCCCCTATTTCTTTATCTTCTTCTAGTATATCCCATATATCCCAATAATTTAAATATTCTCCATCTTTATATACTTTTAATATCTCTGGATATTTTTCTCTATTTTCAAGATAAAACTTTTTCATTTCTTCATCTACTATCTCTCTAAAATCATCATTACTATCTGAAAAATATCCATCTCTTAATTCAAATTTTAAAGAAAATTCTCCCTCTATTGGAAAATAATTCTCATCCTCTTCATATGGTTTATATTTCTCTAATATCTCTTCCTCTGTTACACTTTTATCTATCTCTTTATAATATACTACCTTATATCCATTTCCTAAAAGGTTATCAAAATCAAGTCCATAAACATCATCATTTAATATCCAAAATTGTAATATTCCCTCTTTCATAGGGTAGATATTATTTTCTGGTAACTCTTCTATATTTATTTGAGCAAGTAGTGTAAATTGTCTATTCTCTTTATCTCTTGGCACTTCCTTATCTTTTGGCAAATATGGTAATCCTCCAAATTTACTTTGAAATAAATTAGGTTTATCATCTGATACTTCTATTTTTATCGTTGGTTTTTTATTCTTTTCTAAAATGTCTAAAACAATTTTTTTAATATCTTCATTAAATCTTAATTCTTCTTCAGTAAATTTTTTCTTTGTCATAAGATTTCCTCCTTTACCAAATTTTTCAGTTATATTTATCATATAGCTTAATATTTTTTATCTTATAATAGAAAATACTATATTTTTTTAGCAAAGTCAACTCTTAATTGAATATATTTACTCATATTTCTTCTCTTTAGGTTTTACAATATAAACTCTTTTTATCTCATCACTATTTAAAATAAAAAGATAAATTGTATCACTATCATAATCAGCATAATTAGAAAATTTTATTTTCCCATTACTACTGATATATCTACTTTTTTTGAGTTCGTCATAGGAGATTTTTTTCTCTGATAAAATATTTTCTATCTCCTCTCCCTCTACAATTTCTGTATAAATTTCAGTTGATTCAATATTATCTATCACTTGAGAGATAATAAAAGTATCTATATCCTCAGTGACTTTTTCCCAAGAGTATAAATCATCATTAGTACTCATATATATTGGTGGATTTTTCAAAGATAAATCTTCCTTTTTTATTCCAACATTCCATATTCCTTGATTTTCACACCAAAATATAAGGATATTTTCTGTTTTTTGTAAAATTTTCTCTATTTGCTCTTCTGAATACTCATCATCTTCTAAAAATTCTCTCAAACCATCATGGGAAAAATATGTATCTTCCAATTTAAAAAGTTCACTACAAGCTGTATTTATATCTAAATCTCCACATTCATGGTAATAATCTTTTAAAACTCTAGGTAATGTTATTCTCTTTTTTATCTCTGTTCTATTTATCTCTTCCCAACTTATTACATATTTATTTTTGCTTAGACTAAAATATTTTTGTAAAAAATTACTACCAAATTTCTCTTTAGAACTGTTATCAGTAAAAACTCCTTTGTTGTCTTTAAATCTATTTATCTTTCCTCTGTATAAAAATTTAACAGTTTTTTCTGCTGATAAATTATATTTTTCCATATTATCCCTCTAACTTATTAAAAATTTTTAAAATAATTATATATGCAAATTAGTCCTAATCCTATTATTACAGAGATAAATATTATAATTGTAAATTTTAAGTTATATCTCAACTCTCTTATAACAAACAAAGTACAACCAACAATCATAAAAATTACAATTATTGAACAGATAAAAGCTACTATATCAAAATCTCTCATTTTTATCACTTACTTTTAATTAAGTTTGTTGATGAAAAGCTGTTACAATTTTACAATTTGGACAAATCTCTATATATAGAGTTCCCTCTGCTGAATCCATTATAGTATCCCAATGAATTTGAGCAAGATATTTCATTTTCTTTCCACACTCTGGACACTCTCTATACTCCCAATCTTGTACCCAACTAGCAAATCCACCTATTGTGCTTACATCATCTCCAAAAGCACCATAAAATAGAGGTTTTTCTTTCATTGAAACAACAAATTTATTATTTACCATTTCATCTATTATATCTTCACTAAAATAGTTCTCTTCTTCTCCCTCATAATCTAGCACTTCACTTGTTCCATCAAGATTGAATTTAGTAGATATTCCCTCACATAAAGTTACACAGTTAGGACAACAACTTACTGTGATTATTCCATCTAATCCTAAAAATGAAAATCTCTCATCTCTACCATCTATCACTAGAATATCTAACATCTCTCCACCACAATGAGGACATTTTTCCCCTCTTCTTCTAGCTATAAAAGTTCTATTCTCATCTTTATTCTCTCCTATTTCAAAAGAAAAACATCTATCATAATTAAGCTTTATATAATTATTTTTACTATCAAAAGTTCAACCACCCTCTTCAGCATATATATCTGAATCTACATAGAGTTTCTTTCTCCAAGGTCTAGGATTTATTTTAAGTTCATATAATATATCTTTTGATTTTTTATCTCCTATCATAGCAAGACATTGTAAAAATCTTCCACCATCATCAGCAGATTTTGTACTCATAATTTTTTCTATTATTTTATCTCTAACCTCTTCACTAGCTTTATAATATAGTTCACTTGGATAATAAATCTCTCTTTCACAAGCTACTTTCGAAATTTCTTCTATATTTACTCCTCTAGTCATCAAATCTTGAAAGATATCACACTCATCAGTTTGATAAAACTCATCTTCTGTTGAAATTTTCAATCTTTCTATTACTTGATTTATTTTTTCCTGTATCTCCTCTTCTGTCCAACTATTAACTTCCTCTCTATGTTTTCTTTTTCTACATCTCCAACAAAGTCCTTCAAACCCTAAAGGTGTTCCACATTCTGGGCATTTATATTTTAAACTCATAACTACCTCCTATAGACTAAAAATCTCTTAATTGATTTTTAAAAAATTTATAATTTTTCTTATAGTTGAAATTTCTTTTTTAAAAAAGTTTCATTTAGAAGATGATTCGTTTCATATTTACCATTATAGAAAACTGCCCAATTATTAAAAATACATGGAAGATTTTTAGCTTTCTCTAAAGTATCTACAATTTTTAAGCTTAATAATATATTATTTCTACTACAATACTCTGTTACTTCTTTAATACAGTTAAGAACATATGGACATTGTAAAGTATAGTATATTGTTAATTCCTTGTTATCTATCTTCATCTCCTTTACTTTTTCAGAAAAATAAGGTTTTTCCCCATTAAAAGATAATGCTAATAATTCATATTCATCTTTTATTACATCTACAGTTTTAAACCCATATTTAAGTAAAAATTTTTTATCCATTAAATATGGTCTCTTCTTTTTTGAACTAAGAATACAAACACCAGATTTTCCCTTTTCTTTTGCATCATTAATACAGTATTCAATCAAAGATTTTGCATACCCCTTACCTTTGAAAGAACCTGATACCCAAAGACAATAAATATATAAATAATTATTTCCATAAATAGGTACCCATGCAGTTTCTAAAGGAGCATATTCAATAAAAACTTTTCCTTTTTCATCAAGTTTACGAAATACATGTCCTTCAATAATTCTTTCTTTTAACCAATTCTTTTTTGCAACTACTCCCATCTGATGTTTTTTATCTGAAATTGCACAACATAAGTGCTCACTCTCTATATTCTCAATTGTTAAATTTATAAACTTTTTATCCATACTTTTCCTCCAATTATCCATACTTTTCCTCCAAGATTTTTTATATTCATATTTACTTAGTATTCTCTAAATCTTATTTTTATATATTTACCTCTCTACAAATTATTTTTTTATCCATTCAAATATACAAATAATCATTATTATTACACCAAATAGTCCTGTAAAAAATCTTATTCCACCTTCTCCAAAAAACTCATATACATTTCTCATAAACCTAGTCGAACCTCTATTATCACATATCCATCTCCATTTAAAAATAGCTCCAAAGAAAAATATTCCTCCTATAATTATTCCAAAAAGATAGGGATATTTCTTTATATAGGGTTCTATTGTTTCCATAAATTTTACATATAAATCACTGATAGGATTATTCATAAATACCTCCTATTCTTGAGAAATTTCTATGTTTCTTGTAATATACATCATTACATAAAGAACTAACATCAATAGAAGAGTTCCTGTCATTAAAGCATACTGTTCCATCTTCAATATAGAATATAATACTGCATAGACTCCTGATAAAAATACCAACATTCCCAAACCATAATTTTTATTTTTAGTTACTGCTTTTATATATAGTGAATTTGGAATAACAACCATCAAAGTGGCTATAATATATGCTAGATTAAAGTTAAAATACTCTGACATTGAAAGTAAAACTAAATAAAATAGTGTCAATGAAAAACCTACTACTCCATATTGAATATAGTGAGTAAATCTTTTGCTAGTCACTTCAAAGATATATACTACAAAAAGACTTAACATCACAAACAACATACTATATTTTACTGCTCTCATCACCTGTCTATAATGGGTAACCCCTTCATATAAGTCTACTCCTATTTTCCCTTCACTAATATCAGAATAATATCCTTCAGCAAAATCTTGTTTATAGTTTCTTACAAAAAATGACACATCCCATTGAGCTTTAAATCCATTTTCATCTATAATCTTAGTACTTGGTAAAATTCCATAAAAGCTTGGTGATTTCCAAGTAGAACTTATTTCAAAGTGATTTTCCTTTCCAAAAGGTAATATCTCTATCCCACCATTTCCTCTCAGGCTGAGCTTAATAGAAAATTTTATCTTATCTTTTTGTAAGATATTTTCACTGATAGTTCCAGATATTCCTGTATTTAATAGATGTTGAGTAACTCCTGTTCCCGATTCTAAATAAATATCTTTTCCTTCTACTTTAAACTCCTCTACCTTCATCAAAGATTTTGTATCTGTTATCCCTAACCCAATTCCTATGTTATATGGATTAAGATTAGCTGGAAGTATATCACGTAATTTAGGAAACTCTCCCTCTAATATAATATCTCCACTATAAACAGTTGTCTTATATATCCCTCTTTTTCTGACCTCATCTTTTAAATCAACTTTTACATTTAATTTATCTGGAAGTAATATCCAATCTTTTACAACATTTCTCTCTATTTTTTTACCATACTCATCATATTCTACCTTTACATCACTATATGGTATTATTAAAAATGCTCCAGCAATAGTTTGTTTTTCACCCCATTCATTACCTATTTCCCTTACCATATTTCTATAAGAATACTCTCTCTCATCTATTATTCTATTTATAAAAAACATTGGTATCTGTAATAAAATAACTAGCATAAAAAGAAAACCAACTTTTCTAATTAACGAATTATTATCTTTTAAACTAATCATAAACTCCTCCTTATAATTTTTTAACTTTTAACTTTTTAATAGCATTCTCTAAATCTGTAATATTAAATCCCAAAGTACAAGAAATAGAAGTATCCTTATAGATAATTTTTAAAGTTTTACTTTTCTTAAATATTTCCATCTTATCATCTCTCTATAACAATATTAAGTAGCATTTTAACTACTGTTTTATCACCTTATCCTCAATTTTTACTTCACTTTCATAAATTTTTAATATCTCTGGCTTACCATCAATAGGAAACATAAAAGTTGCTTTTACTGCTGATTTTTTTGGTATATTGATATCCTCAACTCCCAATCCAAATACAGCAAAACCATCAGTATCTAAAAGTTGTAAAGATTTTTGTTCATGGAAATTTGTCAATCTTATCATTCTATTTGTTTCATTTTTTAAACCAACTACTACTTTATATCTTCCCTCATCTTTTGTTACTGATAGAACTGAGGGTTTTATATTTTTTTCAAATAGCTCTTTATCATAAATTATTAAAGCTTCATCTATACTTTTACCATCTTGTCTTCCTGTATCTATTCCCTCTTTTACCCCTTTTAAAACATTCTTTCCAGTAGATACCACTCCAGATACTACTGATGATACCACCTCAGTTACAGCTGATTTTTCTTCTGAATATGCTATTGTTGATATTAATAATCCTAAAACTAAAATTGCCTTTTTCATTTTTACCTCCAAATATGCTATAAATTATTAAAAAATTCCCTATTACAATTTTATATACTTGTTACTTGATTTAATATCTCTACCTTATAAGCTCTATTATCTAAATCAAAATATATAGTGATACTCTCCTCACTATTACCTACAATCTTCATAACTGTATATTCTAATGAAGTTTCAAATTCTGGATGATTCCTATAGTTTGTTGGAATATGTTCCCAACCTTCATTTACAGGATAATTTTTTAGTATAATATCAGGTGTTAGTTCTTTTAACTCTATCCCATTTAATTTTATACTAGAATGAGTCTTATCATAGAAAACAACCATAGAATCTACTATCCCCTCTTCAATTTTTTGGAATGGTTCATCATCTTCATCAATGTTTTGATTTGCTATTGTTACTTCTAAAAGTACTCCATCTTTTTCTAAAAGTCTAATAATTCTTCCCCCCTTAGCAATACTTTTTTTATCTTTAGACAATGACCAGTTTGTTCTCATTTCATAGTAATCTTCTCCAATCAATGGTTTTAAAAAGTACGGCTCTCTATCACTTATCTTCCATCCTTTAGCTATAACCTCTTTCAAGGTGCTAGGAACAGAAAAGTATATATCATTGATTTCAACTTCTAATTTCATTTTATTTTTTTCCTCCATATCTTCTGAAATTACTCTTGAATTATTAGCTCCCACCACAATTATAGGAATAAACAATATAAAATAAATTACAACTATTAAAAATCTCTTTCTCATATCCTATCCACTCCACATATCATATCTTAAGTATAAAACTAGATAAAGCTTCTCTTAGTTTGTTCTTATAATTTCATTTTCATCAATTTCGGTTATAGTTATCTCTTCTTTATTTTCACTAAAGGAAATATCATCAAAATTATTATCAATAGGTTCACTTATAATTACTCTATCATCATCTTCATCATAAAGTGTCCCACCTCTATTAAACCTTTTCTCCTCTATAACAATTCCCTCTTTTATTTTAGCTTTTAATTGAGGTGTCCCATCTTCATAGTAAATTTCATAAATACCCTCTGAAATATTATCTTTAAACTCCTGCCTTGTCCATAAATTTCCATTTTCATAGTAATCCTCTTTTAATCCATTAAGCTTTCCAGATTTATAGTTCACTATTGTTCGTAAGTTTCCATTTTCTAAATAAAATTTCCACTCTCCATCTTGTAAACTCTCTTTATAACTTCCAGTAAATCTTATATTTCCATTTTCATAATACTCTTTAAACTCTCCATCCACTTCTCCATTCTTATAAATTACCTCTCCTTGAAGAGTTCCATCAAGATAATATACCTTATATTCTCCTTCAAGTATTCCCTCTTTATAATTTGCTGATACTCTTAATTTTCCTGTGGAACTAAAATATTGTTCTGTTAGTCCATCTCTTTCTCCATTTTTAAAATTAGCACTATCAATTAAGATTCCATCTTCTGTGTACATTTGAAAAAGTCCATTTTGTTTTCCCTCTTTCCAATGTCCCAACTCTTTTATACTATCTTTATAATAGATTACATTTAATCCATTTAACTCTCCATCTTTATAGGAATAAATATTTAAATATGAATCACTTCCACTTTTAACTCTTCCACTAAATAAATTCCCATTTTCATCACATAATTTAAAGTTAATACTTTGAAGTTTATTTTCATTCTCAGCAGGTAAATATCTATAAAAAGAATATCTATTTTGATAAATATAAGTTCCAACTCCTATTCCTAATAAAGCTACTATCCCTAATACTATCTTTACTTTCATAGATTTCCTCCTTGATTCTTTCTAACTTTTAAAATACTCCTTTTATAACTTCAAAAAGGTATGATATTATTAAAAACACAACTCCTACTCCTATCCAAATATATTCCCTTCCCCTATTAGTTCCATCTTCAGCTATCCAAAATTCTTTAGGATTATTTTTATTTACTAATAATTTATATTCTTTTCCAATTTCAAATTCTATATAATTAACATCTTTTATTTTTTTCATAAATTTTCTAGTAACTTCTGGTATCTCATCAATATCTATATTTTTCAATTTTTCTATTTTTTCTTTACTTTTATAAACTCCCCTATACTCTTCTTCATAAGTTATTCCATCTATGGTATATCTAAAGACAGGAAAATATTTATTTAATGCTGAAGAATAACGATAATCAATAAAAGTTCCTTTTACATAAAAATTTCCCTTTTGAGCTTTATTATATTGAAAAAGGTTAAATACTCCTATAAATATAAGTATCAATCCTATTATTTTAAACATAGTATCACCAACCTAATTTTTATCTTTCTTTTTAAAATATAAAATAAATATACAATTTACTAAAAAAATTATCAATAAAATATAGAATAGTTCTTTTCTCTCATTTATATAAAGGTATCCCCAAAATCCATCATAGTAAGTCCCGTCCCAATCAGTAGTAGTTATAGGATGAATATATGAATCTACATATAATATAAGCATACCTACCAATGAAACTATCAATGGAATTATTAGTAACTTTATTTTTGCGAAAAAAATATTTTTCTCCTCTTTCTCTATTTTTATAGAAACATTTCTTTCTTCATCTTCTATTTCATCTTTTAATAAATAATCAATAGTTACATCAAAGAAATAACTAAGTTTTATAATCTTTTTTATCTCTGGAAAAGATTGATTAGATTCCCATTTAGTTATAGTCTGCCTAGAAACATTTAATTCCTCTCCTAGCTCCTCTTGTGTCATTCCTTTCTTTTTTCTCTGAAGCTGAATTTTATCACCAAAGTTCATATTCACCCCTCCTTTTAATAATTTATACTTTCTTTTTTTAAAAAAAGCAACCAACTATATACATACTTTTTTGCAACTACAAGTTTACATTTTAATTTTATCACACTAATATGTCATTTTCAGAACTTTTGAATATTATATTGACAATTAGATTTAAAAGTGATATATTCAAATTAGTAAGAATATTTTATCTTCAGGGCAGGGTGAGGTAACAATTCCCGACCGGTGGTTATAGTCCACGAGAATTTTTTAATTCTGATTTGGTGAAATTCCAAAACCGACAGTATAGTCTGGATGGAAGAAGAAAAGATATACTATTTTTCGTCTATCCTGCCCAGATTTTTTCTGGGCTTTTTTTAATAGTTATCTTTAAATTTTCCATTAAAAATATTTAAATTTTTTATGGAGGTTGTTATGAACAAATATTATATTGGATTTGATGCTGGAACTCAAAGTGTTAAGGTTGCTATCTATTCATTAGAAATGGAGTGTGTAGCTGAGAAATCTTATCCTACTACTCTCAATTATCCTCAATCTGGTTGGGTAGAGATGGATGTAAATGAATATTTAGAAGCTTGTAAAAAAGGGATAAGAGATTGTGTTACACAAATGAAGGAAAAAGGCTTAAATTCAAATGAAGTGAGAGGAATTTTTGGTGATGGAATAATTTGTGGTATTGCTGGAATAGATGAAAATGGTAAGCCTATAACACCATATGTAAACTACTTAGATTCTCGTTGCCAAAAAGATGTAGAGGAGCTTTCAAGTAAAAATTTTGATATCTGGGCTAAAGAAACTGGAAACCCTACTCCTAACTGTATGTTTCCAGCTATAATAGCTAGATGGTTTTTAAAAAATACTAGATTTCTTGAAAATGGTTGTAAATTTGTTCACAATGCTCCATATATTTTGATGAATCTAGCTGGATTATCTCCTAAAGATGCTTTTATAGATTGGGGAACTATGTCTGGTTGGGGATTAGGATACAATGTCTATAAAAAAGAGTGGTCAGATGAGCAACTTAAAATCTTAAATATAGATAAAAAATATCTTCCTAAAATAGTAAAACCTTGGGATATAATTGGAAATCTCTCTCAAGAGATGGCAGAGTTTACAGGATTACTAGCAGGTATTCCTATCTGTGCTGGTGCTGGAGATACTATGCAATCTATGTTAGGGTGTGGACTTTTAGAGAAAAATATGGCTGCTGATGTAGCTGGAACTTGTGCTATGTTCTGTGTATCAACCGATGGAATAAAAGAGGAATTAAGTAAACCAGAAAATGGATTGATTTTTAATAGTGGAACTTTAGAAAATTCATATTTTTATTGGGGATTTATAAGAACAGGTGGACTTGCTCTTAGATGGTTTAGAGATAATATCTGTGATAAAGTTGGTGAGGACTCATATTTTGATAAGCTCTCTGAAGCAGCAGAAAAAATTCCAACTGGAGCTAATGGAGTTTTATTCTTACCATATCTTACTAAAGGAGTTGGAGAATTAGCAAATGCCTCTGGTTGTTTTCTGAATATGGGAATGGATACAGACCAAGCTACACTGTGGAGAGCTGTGCTTGAAGCTATTGGATATGACTATATAGGAATCACAGATATATATAAAAAAGGTGGAGTATCTCTAGAGGAGATAACTATAACTGAAGGTGGAAGCAAAAGTAACCTTTGGAATCAGATAAAAGCTGATATGTTAAATACTAAAACTAAAACTTTTAAGAAATCTGGTGGAGCTGTGATGATGAATGTATTAACTGTAGCTTATGCTCTTGGAGATATAAAAGATTTAAAAGAGATAATAAAAAATAATTTAGAGATTAATAAAAATTATCTTCCTCAAAAAGAAAAAACTGATTATTATAGAAAAATTTTTGAAACTAGAAAGATGCTCTTAAACTCTGAAATGAAGGAAGTTTTTAAAATTTTAGAAAAAGTAAAATAAATTTTTGCTTGACAAATAAAAAAAATTATACTATACTTTAGACAACTTAATAGTTCCGGTAAGTAAGGCTACTATAGGGATATGGGTTACTGCCGCAAAATAGTGGAGACACTATGCGCTGGTTTGAACAGGCAACATCGAAACCAAGGTGTTATCTAATGTAACTTCACCGCCCTACAGAGTTAAAGCTCAAACGGTGGTAAAAAATAGTTTTTTATTTTTTATATTTATTTGGATATTACTCCATACCACTGTTTGAATTGGTATGGAGTTTTTTATTTTCTTGATTTTTTAGGAGGTGCAAAATGGACGTAGAAAATAGTGGCAGTAGTATGTATTTAAAAGTTCAATATTTATCAGACATCTTTTTCTATGTCTGTTTTTAAGTTCGCCCTTGTTCTTTTAAATATATGCTACCCTGTTTAAGATTTAAAGATATTTTAAAATTAAGGAGGATAGCAATGAAAAAATTTAAAAACATTAATAAAACTGAAATCAACTCAAGAAATCTAAAAGATGAAGAAAACAAAAAAATAAGAGTGTACTCTTCTCTAGGAACAGAGGAGTTACTAAAAAAATTAGATACATCTTTAGAGGGAGTTACTAAGGAACAAGCTGAAAAAAGCTTAGATATATTTGGAAAGAATATAATAACTCATGGAAAGAAAAAATCTTTCTTCAAAAAAATAGTAGAGGCTTTTGTAAATCCTTTTACAGCTGTACTTTTCTGTCTAGCTCTTGTATCTACTGTTACTGATATGATTATTCCTTGGTACAGTAACACTCCAGAAGATTTTTCTCCTATTACAGTAATCATTATCACTACTATGGTTACTATCTCTGGATTATTACGTTTTATTCAAGAGGAAAAAAGTAATAATGCTGCTGAAAGCTTATCTGCTATGATAACTACTACTACTTCAGTTAAAAGATTTGGAGAAAATAAAAAGGAGATTCCTTTAGAAGATGTAGTAATCGGAGATATAGTTTATCTTGCTGCTGGGGATATTATTCCTGCTGATTTAAGAATAATTGAGTGTAAAGACTTCTTTATCAGCCAATCTTCTCTAACAGGTGAGAGTGAGCCAGTAGAGAAAAAAGCTCAAATTATACTAGATGATAAACTTGCTGTAACAGAGTTAAATAACATAGCTTTTATGGGAAGCAATGTTATCAGTGGCTCAGCTATTGGAGTTGTTATCTCTACTGGAGATAATACACTTCTTGGTTCTATATCTAAAACTTTAGTATCAGATGAAAAAATTGAATCTAGTTTCGAAAAAGGTGTCAATTCTGTTTCATGGTTGCTTATCCGTTTTATGATGGTAATGGTTCCTATTGTATTCTTTGTAAATGGATTTACAAAAGGAAGCTGGGTACAAGCTCTACTATTTGCCATCTCAATAGCTGTAGGACTTACTCCAGAGATGTTACCTATGATAGTTACAACTTGTCTAGCTAAAGGTGCTGTATCTATGGCTAAAAAGAAAACTATTGTTAAAAATCTTAATTCTATTCAAAACTTTGGTTCAATGGATATCCTTTGTACAGATAAGACAGGAACTATCACTTTAGACAAAGTCGTTCTAGAGTATCATATGGATGTACATGGAAATGAAAATAATAGAGTATTGCGTCATGCTTTCTTAAATAGCTGGTTTCAAACAGGATTAAAAAATCTATTAGATTTATCTATCATTGAAAAAACTCATGAAGAGGGAGAAAAGGATAGTTCTCTTTTAGAATTAGAAAAGATATATACAAAAGTTGATGAGATTCCTTTTGACTTTTCTCGTCGTCGTATGACTGTAGTGGTAGAAGATAAATCAGGAAAAAGACAGATGATAACTAAAGGTGCTGTTGAAGAGATGTTATCTATTTGTAAATATACAGAGTTTAAAGGTGAGATAGTTTTACTTACTGATGAGATAAAAGAGGAAGTTTTAAAAACTGTTGAAAATTTCAATGAAGACGGACTTCGTGTTATTGCTCTTGCTCAAAAAACTAATCCATCTCCTGTGGATAGTTTTGGAGTAAAAGATGAAGTGGATATGGTACTTATGGGATATCTTGCTTTCTTAGACCCACCTAAACCTACAACTGCTAAGGCTATTGCTGCTCTAAAAGAGTATGGTGTAAGAACTAAGGTTCTAACTGGAGATAATGATAAAGTTACTAAAAGTATTTGTGGAAAAGTTGGACTTAATAGTAAAAATATTTTACTTGGTTCAGATATAGATAATATGAGTGATGAAGAACTTTCAACTGTTATTGAAAAGGTAGATATCTTTGCAAAACTATCTCCTATGCAAAAAACTAGAATTGTTCAAATCTTAAAAGAGAATGGACATACAGTTGGATTTATGGGAGATGGAATAAATGATGCTGCTGCTATGAAAGAGGCAGATATAGGAATATCTGTTGATACAGCTGTGGATATAGCTAAGGAATCTGCTGATATAATCTTACTTGAAAAAGATTTAATGGTATTAGAAGAGGGAATTATAGAGGGACGTAAAACTTATGCTAATATGATTAAGTATATTAAGATGACTGCTTCATCTAACTTTGGTAATATGTTTTCAGTATTAGCTGCTAGTGCTTTCTTACCATTTTTACCAATGATGAGCATACACTTAATTCTATTAAATCTAATCTATGACCTATCTTGTACTGCTATCCCTTGGGATAATGTAGATAAAGAGTTTTTAAAAATTCCTAGAAAATGGGAAGCAAGCTCTATTGGAAAATTTATGTTATGGATAGGACCTACTAGTTCTATATTTGATATAACTACATACTTATTGATGTATTTTGTAATCTGTCCTATGTTTGTATCGAATGGAGTGCTATACAACTCTATCCCAGTTGAGCAAGAAACATTGAGAGCAGCTTATGAAGCTATGTTCCAAACAGGTTGGTTTATTGAATCTATGTGGTCGCAAACTCTAGTTATCCATATGATAAGAACTCCAAAAATTCCTTTTATTCAAAGTATAACTTCTTTACCTGTAACTGTACTTACAATGTTAGGAATTTTAATTGTTTCAATAATTCCATATACTCCTTTAGGAAATCTATTAGGATTAACTCAATTACCACTTATCTATTGGTTCTTCTTAATCCTAACAATAGTAGGATATATGCTACTAGTTACACTAGTTAAAAAACAGTATATCAAAAAATATAGAGAATTATTATAAAAAAATATTGACAAAATAGTATTCTCAGGTATATAATTACCCCAACAACAAAAAACAAACCATCAAGAGAAACCGAGAGACTGGCTCTATGACGTTTCAGCAACCTATCTTATAGATGTGGTGCTAATTCCAGACAGATGGAAGATACTAATTTTGTATCCAACTCTATTACTTGATGGTAATAGAGTTTTTTTTATAATTTTTTTCTAGGGAGGATTTTATGATTGAACTAAAGAACATCAGCAAGACTTACTATGACAATGGAAAAAAAGTAGAGGCATTGAAAAATATCAATCTCTCTTTTAATCCTGGGGAAATCGTAGGGATTATAGGATACTCTGGAGCAGGTAAAAGTACACTACTCAGATGTATAAATCTCTTAGAACCACCCACTACTGGAGAAGTTATCATTAATGGAGTCACACTAAATACTCTAAATGATAAAGAACTTCGAGAAATTAGAAAAAAAATAGGAATGATATTTCAACACTTTAATCTAATGAAAAGTAGAACCATCTCTAAAAATATCTCCTATCCATTAAAGGGAAGTAACTTATCTAAAAAGGAGATAGATTTAAGAGTAGAGGAGTTACTTGAACTAGTTAACTTAAAAGAGAAAAAGGAGAATTATCCATCTCAACTATCTGGAGGACAAAAACAGAGAGTAGGTATAGCAAGAGCACTTGCTAACAAACCAGATATAATTCTGTGTGATGAAGCTACTTCTGCTCTAGACCCTGAAACTACAATTTCTATTCTGAAGCTTTTAAAAAAAGTTAATCAAGAATTAGGAGTTACAATTATCCTAATAACACATCAAATGGAAGTAATAAAAGAAATATGTGATAGAGTTATAGTTATGGAAGATGGAGAAATTAAAGAACAAGGAGATATTGTAGAAGTATTCTCAAGACCAAAAGCTGATATTACCAAAAAATTTCTTTCTACAATATTTAATAGTAAAAAAATATCTGAATATCTTGAAAATCTACCCTCAAAACCTGATGAACATTTTATAAAACTATCATATATAGGTGAAAATGCTGAGGAGGCTTATATTTCAAAAATTTCTAGGGAATTGGATATAGATGCTAGTATTCTTTTTGGTAATATTGAAATTATTAAAGAAACATCTATTGGAAATCTCATTGTTAAATTTGAAGGAAGTGAAGAAAAGGTTTCAAATGCCATAAACTACTTAAACCAAAACAATATAGATACGGAGGTTTTAAAAAATGTTGGAATTTGCATATAAATATTTAGAAAATGTAATATACTATCGTGAAGAACTTTATACAGCACTTGGAGAAACAATTATAATGGTATTTATAGCTGGTATAATTTCAACTCTCATTGGTATAATTTTAGGAATAGCCCTAGCTGTTACTAAAAAAAATGGTATTTTAGAAAATACCTTTATAAATACAACTTTAGCTAGAATAATAAATATATTAAGGTCTATTCCCTTTGTTATTCTATTAGCAGCTTTAATCCCAGTAACTAGATTTATAGTAGGAACTACAATAGGACTAAAGGGAGCGATTGTTCCTTTAATCTTTGGGTCAGCTCCATTTATAGCTAGACAGATTGAATCAGCTCTATCTAGTGTAGATTCTGGAGTAATTGAAGCAGCTTATGCTATGGGTTCCTCTCCATTTGAAATAATCTATAGGGTTCTTCTAAGAGAAGCTCTACCAGAAATCATATATGCTCTAATTATTACAACAGTTAGTCTTATTAGTTTTTCTGCAGTAGCTGGTACAGTTGGTGGTGGAGGACTTGGAGATTTTGCCATCAGATATGGATATCAACATTTTAAAACAGATATTATGGTAGTAACTATTATAATCTTAATTCTTATGATTACTACTATACAATGGGTAGGGGAAAAACTTATTCAAAAAATTAAACACTAAAATATAAAAGGAGAGATACTATGTTAAAAAAATTAAAATATATCATTATTACATCAATTCTAACACTACTTTTTGTTAACTGTGGTGGTGAAAAAACTTCTCAAGAAAATATAATTAAACTAGGAATCAATGGAGATGAAAGTATTGTTTGGGAAACAGTGAGAGATGAATTAAAAAAAGAAAACATAACTTTGAAATTTGTTAGTTTTGGAGATTATATTAGACCAAACCTAGCTCTTCAAGAAAAAGAGATAGATTTAAATGCTTTTCAAACAGAGATATACTTTGATACTTTTAAGAAAGAACATAATTTAACTATTGAAAATATAGCTTATACTGTGATAGCCCCTATGGGAATATACTCTAAAAAAATTACAGATTTATCACAACTAAAGGATAATTCAACTGTTGCTATACCCAATGATAGCTCTAACTCTGGAAGAGCCTTAATCCTACTTCAAGAAGCAGGACTTATAAAATTAGCAGAAGGGTCAGGATTGTTTCCTAGAATTAAAGATATAATCTCTAATCCTAAGAATTTAAAAATTGTTGAACTTGTAGCAACTCAAATCCCTAGATCTATTGATGATGTGGATATAGCTGTTATAAATAATGGAGTTGCTGTAGAAGCTAATTATTCTCCATTAGAAGACTCATTATTTTTGGAAGATGCTAAAAATGAAAAGTTAAAACCTTACTTTAATATTATTGCTAGTAGAGAAGACAACAAAGATAATCCTCTTGTAAAAAGAGTAGTAGAAGTTTATCAATCACAAAAAATAAAAGATTTAATAATCGAATATTACAAAGGTTCATCTGTTCCTGTATTCTAAAAAATATAATAGTTAACTAATAGGAGTGATATTTATGGAAAGAAAAATTATAGATTTTATTGATTTAAATAGAGAAAAATTTATAGAAGTGAGCCAACAGATTCATAAAAATCCAGAAGTTGGAAATAAAGAGTATTTTGCTTGTGAATTACTTACTAACACTTTAAAAGAGTATGGTTTTGAAATAGAAAAAAATATAGCTGGTCATCCAACAGGATTTATAGCTAGAAAAAAATCTTCTCTTGGAGCTTATCCTAAGATAAGTTTTTTAGCTGAATATGATGCTCTTCCAAACTTAGGGCATGCTTGTGGGCACAATATAATAGGAAGTATTAGTATAGCTGGAGCTATTACTCTAGGAGAAACTTTAAAAAACACTCCCGGAGAAATTATTGTTTTTGGTTGCCCTGCTGAAGAGGGAGGAGAAAATGGAAGTGCTAAAGGTTCTTTTGTTAGGGAAAACCTTTTTAAAGATATTGATGTAGCTATGATTATACATCCAGGTACAGAGAACTTAACAACTGGAAAAAGTTTAGCTGTAAATCCTTTAGACTTTGAGTTCTTTGGAACTCCAGCTCATGCTTCAGGTTGTCCTGAAAAAGGAAAGAATGCTTTAGATGCTCTTTTACACTTTTTCAATGGAATAGCTACTTTAAGACAACATCTTACTCCTGATATAAAAATACATGGTATCATAACTCATGGTGGAGATGCTCCTAATATTATTCCAAGCTATACAAAAGCTCGTTTTTATATAAGAGCAGCTACTAAAGAAGGTTGTGATGAAGTGACTGAAAAAGTAGTTGCAATAGCTAAAGGTGCAGCTACTATGACAGGTTGTAAAGAGAAAGTTTCAAGTTTTCAAAACAGAGTTGATAATGTAATACCTACTCCTATATTTGATGATTTTTATGTTGATGTTATGAAAAGATTAGGAGTAGAAGTTAGTAAAGAACATAAAAAAGGAATTGGTTCTACTGATGTTGGAAATGTTAGCCAAGTTATTCCAACTATTCAACCTAGTATAAAAATTTGTAACTCTGATGTTGCAGGGCATAGTTTGGAATTTGCTGAAGCTGCTAAATCATCTTGTGGGAATGAAGCTGTAATCTTAGGAGGAAAAGCCTTAGCCATTTTAGGATATGAACTACTTACCTCTCCTGAAAAATTAAATTTAATAAAATCTCAATTTAAAAATATAAGAAATCAGTAGATAGAAAAAGATAGCTGAAAACTATTTAAATATGTTACAATATAGAGGAGGAAACTCCTCTATATTTTTTGAAAGGATTATATAATGGAAAAAAAAATTCGTGTAACACTTAATAAATGTGCTATTGATATTATTGAGACTGATTGTCAGAGTTTTAAAGTTACTAAAAACTTTCTTATAAATTATATCTTTGACAAATTGAAAGAAGAAAGAATTGAAAACATTTATAGTGAAGAGGATAATAAAGGGATTATTCAATTCAATCTTAATAAAAACAATAGAAATATTTATTATGATATTTTAGCTGAGCAAAAAATTCAGATAGAGGCTGACTTTATAAGAAAAATGATATATAGATATACTCATCAATCTAAAAGTTCGAGAGAGCTATTTCTCTATGAGGATATTGTCAATCGTATAAAATATGGAATTAAAAATAAAAGAGTTTTAAAGCTTACCTTTGATGATGAGAGAAAAACTTCTATTCTCCCTTTTTATATTGGCAGCTCTAAGCTAGAATTGGGAAACTACATATTTTGTTATGACTTTCTTGAGATGAGATATAAAAACTATAAGCTTAGTAATACCAAAACTATTTTTATAACTCAAGAGGAAAAAGAGTGGGAAAATAAAGATTTTATTGAAAATGTAATAAAAAACTTTGACCCTTTTTTATCTCAAGGAAAGAAAATAAAAGTTTCTTTAACAGAGGAGGGACAAAAACTTCTCTCTACCCTTGCACTCAACCGTCCAGAGACTATCTCTCAAAATGGAGATATCTATGAATTTAGGTGTTCTGAAGAGCAAGCTAAAAGATATTTTGCATATTTTTTAGATGATGTAAAAATACTAGAGCCTCTCTCTCTAAAGGAGTGGTTTATACAAAAATATAAGTTAGCACTAGAAAAATATGGGGATTAGATAATATATTAAAGTGGAGGTTTAATATGAAAGAGTTAAAAGAAAAATGTAAAATTGCAGTTGTACAGGCAGCACCTATACTTTTCAACAAAGATGAGTGTGTGAAAAAAGTTATAGATTATATAGAGGAAAGTGCTAGTAAAGGAAGTGAACTTATAGTTTTTCCTGAACTTTTTATCCCTGGATATCCCTATGGAATGACATTTGGTTTTACTGTTGGAAGCAGAAAAGAGTTTGGAAGAGTGGATTGGAAAAGATACTATGATAACTCAATAGTTATTCCTGGAAAAGAGACTGATACTATTGCTGAGGTTGTAAAAAAATATAAAGTCTATGTGAGTATTGGAGTATCGGAAAGAGATTTAGAAACTACTACTTTATATAATAGTAATATTATATTTTCTCCAGAAGGGGAGATTGTATCAGTTCATAGAAAATTAAAACCTACTGGAAGTGAAAGAGTGGTATGGGGAGATGCCAACAAGTACTATTTCCCTGTATGTGATACACCTTGGGGTAACATTGGAAGTTTAATCTGTTGGGAAAGCTATATGCCTCTTGCTAGAGTTGCTCTTTATGAAAAAGGTATCACTATCTATATCTCTCCTAATACAAATGATAATAAAGAGTGGCAAGATACAATAAAACATATTGCTATTGAAGGACACTGCTACTTTATCAACTGTGATATGTATTTTACTAAAGATGATTATCCTAAAGATTTACTTTCTAAAGAGGAGATAGATAGACTGGATAATAGAGTTTGTAGAGGAGGAAGCTGTATAGTTGACCCTTATGGACACTATGAAACTGAGCCTGTCTGGGATAGAGAAGAGATTATCTATGCAGAGTTAGATATGAATAAAGTTCCTATGAGTAGAATGGAGTTTGATGTTTGTGGTCACTATTCTAGACCTGATGTTTTACAATTAAAGGTTGATGATAAATAAATCCATACTACTAAAATTTTAGTAGTATGAATTTCTAGAATTGCTCAATTACTAGTATTAGAAAATGTAACTACTCAGCCAGTAAATTAATTTAAGAAAACTCAAAGAATTGTGTAATTTATGAAGAGAAGTTAGATTAACTCAGTGAAATCGAATGCTAAAAAATGCAATAAGTCGAAGACTTAACCCTTGCATTTTTAGTGAGATAAGCTCATAGTTAATCAACTTCTTGGAATATGAAACAATTCTTAGTTTTCTTTTTAAATCATAAATAGCTGAGTAGTAACTAGAAAATAAAATTCGAGGGGTTTTAGCCCCTCGAAAATTTTTATTCTATATTATTAATGAAAAATTAGATTTTACTTACATCAAATACATCTAACTTGCTCTCATCAATATGGCTATCTTGCATTCTTAAGATTGCGTTGATAGTATCTAATGAAGTAAGTACATCTACACCATACTCAATAGCTGTTCTTCTCATTTTGAATCCATCTCTTTGAGCGTCGTTAGCTTTAGTAGGAGTATTGATTAATAAGTCAACCTCTCTATTTTTTAACACATCGTTGATATTAGGTGACTCTTCTCCTATTCTATTTACTAGAGTAGACTCAACACCATTTTCTGCTAGGAATTTTTGAGTTCCTTTAGTTGCAAATAGAGTAGAACTGTGTTTTACTAAGCTCTTAGCTATTGGTAAGAATTCCTCTTTATCTTTATCTCTAATAGTTACTAGGATTTTTCTATCTTGGATTAGATGAACTCTCTTAGCTCCTAATAATCCTTTGAAGATTGCCTCATCTACATTGTTTCCTACTCCTAAAACCTCTCCTGTTGATCTCATTTCTGGTCCTAATGATACCTCAACACTTGATAATTTTTCAGTAGAGAATACTGGTACTTTTACAGCAACTACATCTGGTTTTTTGTAGATTCCTGTTCCATATCCTAAGTCTTTTAATTTCTCTCCTAGAGCAACTCTTGTAGCTATTTCAATAGCTGGTACTCCAGATACTTTAGAGATATATGGAACTGTTCTTGAAGATCTTGGGTTTACCTCAATTACATATAATTTATTTTGGTAAGCGATAAATTGAATATTCATCATACCTTTTACTTCAAGAGCCTTAGCCATTTTCTTAGTTATTTCTAATAACTCTTCTTCTGTTCCTTCATATAGATTTTGTTGAGGGTAGATAGTTATAGAGTCTCCAGAGTGAACTCCAGCTCTCTCTAAATGTTCCATTACTCCAGGAATTAATACATCTTCTCCATCACAGATAGCATCTACTTCTAATTCTATTCCGTTTAAGTATTTATCTATTAATACTGGGTTAGCAGAATCTCTTTCAAATGAAGCTTCTAAGTATTTTACTAAGTTATACTCATCGTGACAGATTTCCATTCCTTGTCCTCCAAGTACGTATGAAGGTCTTACAAGTACAGGATATCCTATCTCATTAGCTATCTCTATTCCATGAGCTACATCCCAAACTCCTCTTCCTTTTGGTCTGTTGATGTTAAGCTCTTCCATCATCTCTTCAAATCTTTCTCTATCTTCAGCTTCGTCTATCTTATCAGCACTTGTTCCTATGATTTTTATTCCTCTATCACTTAAATCATTAGCAAGTTTTATAGCTGTTTGTCCTCCAAATTGAAGAATTACTCCCTCTGGTTTCTCTTTTTCTAGGATAGCCATAATATCCTCTGTTACTAATGGCTCAAAGTATAGTTTATCAGCAGTTGAGAAGTCAGTTGAAACTGTTTCTGGGTTGTTATTGATAATTATACTTTCAATTCCTAATTTCTTTAAAGTTTTTACAGCGTGTACTGTACAGTAGTCAAACTCTATTCCTTGTCCTATTCTGATTGGTCCTGAACCTATAACTACTACTTTTCTGTTATTGCTTACTACTACTTCATCAAATTGGTCATAAGTAGAGTAGAAGTAAGATGAGTCTGCAGCAAACTCTCCAGCACAAGTATCAACCATTTTATAAGTTGGGATTATATTGTAAGCTTTTCTCTTTCTTTCGATATCTCTTTCAGAAATTCCCATTAAGCTAGCAATTCCTTTATCAGAGAATCCTTTTTTCTTAAGATTTCTTAGATAGTGCTCATCTAAATCTTTAAATTTCATTTTCTTTAATAACTCTTCTTGTTTAACTATCCATTCGATTTTTTCCATAAAGAATTTATCTATACCAGTTAATTTTTGAAGTCTTTCTTTGATGTATCCTCTTCTTAACATCTCAGCAACTACGAAAATTCTTTCATCATCTGGTTTTACAACAGCAGCTTTTAATTCCTCTATTGTCATCTTCTTAACAACTGGGTGCTCAAAGCTAAATCTTCCTATTTCTAGAGAACGTAATCCTTTTTGGAAAGCAGCTTCAAAGTTATTTCCAATAGCCATTACCTCTCCAGTAGCCATCATCTTAGTTCCAAGTCTTTTGTTTGCTTTTTTGAATTTATCAAATGGCCATTTAGGGATTTTTACAACTATATAGTCAAGAGCTGGTTCAAAACAAGCAAATGTTTTTCCAGTTACTTCGTTTTTAACTTCATCTAATAGGTATCCTAATGATAATCTAGTAGCAACTCTAGCTATTGGATATCCTGTTGCTTTAGAAGCTAATGCAGACGATCTTGATACTCTTGGGTTAATCTCTATAATAGCATACTCAAATGATTTTGGGTGTAGAGCGAATTGAACGTTACATCCTCCTACTACTCCTATCTCATTTACTATTTTAAGAGCTGAAGTTCTTAACATTTGATACTCTCTATCTGATAGAGTTTGTGATGGAGCAACTACTATTGAGTCTCCTGTATGTATTCCAACTGGGTCAATATTTTCCATATTACATACTGTTATAGCATTTCCATTAGCATCTCTTATTACTTCATACTCTATCTCTTTCCATCCAAGGATTGATTTTTCAATTAGAACTTGTCCAACTCTTGATAGTGCTAAACCTTTTGAAAGAATATCTTCTAATTCAGCGTCATTGTTAGCAAATCCTCCACCTGTTCCTCCAAGTGTATAAGCTGGTCTTACAACTACTGGGTATCCTATTTCGTTAGCTACTTTGAATCCCTCTTCTAAGCTTTCAACAATTTTACTTTTGATGATAGGCTCTCCGATTTTTTCCATAGCCTCTCTAAATAACTCTCTATCCTCTCCTCTTTTAATAGATTCAATAGGAGTTCCGATTACTTTTACACCATATTTATCTAAGATACCTTTCTCTGCTAACTCAACTGCCATATTAAGAGCTGTTTGTCCTCCCATTCCAGCAAGTATTGAGTCAGGTCTCTCTTTAGCTATTACTTTTTCTACGAACTCAACTGTGATTGGCTCGATATATATTCTGTCAGCTACTGCTTTATCTGTCATTATTGTTGCTGGGTTAGAGTTGATTAATACAACTTCTATTCCCTCTTTTTTTAATGTTTCACAAGCTTGTGTTCCAGAATAGTCAAACTCTGCTGCTTGTCCTATGATTATTGGTCCTGAACCTATAACAAGTGTTTTCTTTATAGATTTATCTAACATTTATATCCTCCCAAAAATTTTCCTTTAAAATACACTAATTAAATCTTAAGAATTATTTTCCTTCTATAACATCTAAGAAATCATCAAATAGATAGTCAGAGTCTGATGGTCCTGGCCAAGCCTCTGGGTGATATTGTACACACATAATTCTTAAATCTTTACTTCTCATTCCTTCGATAGAGTTATCGTTTAAGTTAATATGAGTTACTTCCATAGCCTCAGGTACTCTATCCACTACATATCCGTGGTTTTGAGAAGTTATAAAAATTTTATTTTTTATTAAATCTTTAACTGGGTGGTTACATCCTCTATGTCCATATTTTAATTTAGTAGTAGTTCCACCTAATGCCCAAGATAATAATTGATGTCCTAAGCAGATAGCAACTATTGGAAGTTTTCCTACCATTTTCTTAATCTCTTCTATTACACCAGTTAAATCAGCTGGGTCTCCAGGTCCATTAGATAGGAATAATCCATCTAAATCATATTTCATTATCTCTTCAGCTGTTGTATTCCAAGGGAAAACTACTAAATGGCAACCTCTTTTTGAGAAGCTTCTTAGGATATTTCTTTTTATTCCAAAGTCCATTACTCCTATTCTTTTTCCCTCTCCAGGAATCTCATATATCTCTTTTGTACTTACTTGGCTTACAGCATCTTTATTACTATATGCATTGAAACGCTCCCAAATCTCTTTCTCAGTTAAGTCTTCAGCAGTGATTATAGCTCTCATTGCTCCCTCTTCTCTGATTATTTTTGTAAGTTGTCTTGTATCTACACCTTTAAATGCTACTACATTATTTTGTCTTAAAAATCCATCTAATGTCATTTCACATCTGAAGTTATTAGGAAGTTTAGCATCTTCTTTAATTACAAACCCTTTTAAATGAATTTTACTAGACTCCATATCCTCTAAGTTGATTCCATAGTTTCCTATCATTGGGTATGTCATTACTACAATTTGCCCACAGTATGATGGGTCAGTTAAAAGTTCTTGATAACCAGTCATTCCTGTATTGAATACTAATTCTCCAGTACACTCCCCTAACTCACCAAAAATTTTTCCTTCAAAACTCATACCATTTTCAAGAATAAGTTTTCCTCTCACTTTAACCTCCTATAAATTCTAATACTAAAATTTTTTCCCAAAAAAAATGATATAACTAAAAAGTCATATCATTTCTAAAATAAAAATTAATAAATTTTAAAATAAATATATCTTTAAAAGAAAAATAAGATGAAATATCAACAAGAAAAATATTAAATCTTAGCTTTTTATTAAATAATATATTTCTCATCTCTACTCCCTCCATCTTTTACCTTTTTTTTTACTAAAAGTAATTATAACTATTTTTTTAAATTCTGTCAACATTTTTTTACATTTAAATTTTTAAATTTTTTTTAATATATAGAATAGAACATTTTATACATTATACCATATTTTTTGTACTATGACTATATTTATATTTTTTTTATTAACTACTTGACGAAATATAGTTTATGTGCTAATAAAATAACAGGAGGTTGTTTTATGGAATACATTATAATTACAAATAATAGCAAGGTTTACAATTTTTACAAAGAAACTAATGAGGTACTTTTTTATCAAAAAAAAGATTTAATAGATTTATTAGAAATTATCAGGGAGAAAATTTATGCTGGTCACATTTTACTATCTGACCCTATTCTTAGTACACTTGATAATTTAGATAACCCTTATAAATCTGTTGCTATATCTAAAGCTGACTTTTTAGGAGAGATTTTAATAAGAGATGATTCTCAAAAGAAAATGATAGATTCAGCTATTAAAATAGCTAAAAAATTACCTTTTAGAAAAATTATATCAGATACTGAAGAGGCAGAGCTAGAAAAATATAGATTTATTGATTTAAATATTCTTACTGAATTTATAAAAAGACTTGATAACTTTTAATCTTGGGGTGAGATATGAGTTTAAAATATTTTGAGAGGATTGTTAATAACCTTGAATTTAATTTTGTCCCTATTTTTTCTTTCAGAGATGATTCTATTCTAGGTTATAGAATTATAAAAGATTTTTCTAAATTAGGATTTAATGATAAAGAGTATATGTATCAATTGGCATATGATATGGGTATTTTTGAAAATTTTACTCTTCAACTTCTAAAAAAAGCCTATACTCATAGCATTGAAAAAAATTTTTCTAATAATTATTTATTTTATACCCTTAGACTAAATTATATAAAAGATATAAAATCATTTTTTCACTCTATTGATAAAATAGTTGATGAATTAAATTTGGATAAAGAGAAGATTGTTTTTGATATTAAAGGAATTGATAATTGGAGTGAGTTTCATAATAAATACTCCAATATTTTCAGTTACAATATAATTTTAAGAGAGAGCAGAACGACAAAATTAAATATCAATAGTATCATTAATTCTCAAGCTTTATTTATTGAGCCAAGAAGCATTGATACATTAGTATTTATCAAAGCATCTGCTTCTATTAATGCTCCTTTTATCTTTAATCTAAAAAAAGAAAAAGAGCTTTTACTTTCTCAAATAAAAGCTCTTGGCATTGACTACTACTACAACTACTAAGTTGTAGTTTTTTTTGTTCTATAATATTTTTTCCATTTTCTTTCAAATACAAAAACTATAATTATTGCCTCTATACTCCATTGAAGAGCTGTCACTTTCCAAAATGTAGTCACTGGGTATCTTTGAAGATAAAGGAAATAGTATATAAGTGGTAACCTTATTATCCAGTTAGTAAATAATACTACTTTAAATGGTGTCTTAGTATCTCCCATTCCTTTCATAGCCCCTTCAATAACCATAGCTATTGCCATAGGTACTTGCTCTATTGCTGCTAATGTCAGACACATAGCCCCCAATGTTATTACCTCTTTTTCACTCTCTTTTATAAATAGTGAGATTAGCTCATTAGGAAATAGAAAAAATATAATAGCTGTAAATCCCATTGTTATTATAGAGAGAGTTACTGTGTAATAGATATATTTCTTTGCTTTTTCAAAATTTCTCTCTCCCACTGAGTGTCCAGCTAGTGTAGTAAGAGCCACAGCAAATCCCCAACCTGGCATAAAACTTATACTCTCAATAGTTATCGTAATCTGGTTTGCTGCAAAGGCAAGACTTCCTAGCCCCATTATTATAGATACATTGATAAGTCTATTGATACTGAAAGCCCCCTCTTGACAAGCTGATGGGATAGCCAAATAAACTAACTCTTTAAAATCTTTCATCACGATTTTTCTATTTAGCTGTATCTTAAAAGGTAATCTCTTCAATTGTGAAAAAGAGAAGAAAAAGGCACAAATTATACCTGCTACTGTTGCAATAGCAGCTCCCTTTACTCCTAGTTCTGGAGCTCCAAATTTACCAAAGATAAGAATATAATCCAATGACACATTGACAATATTCATAATAGCAGCTCCATAGAGTGGAGTTCTAGTATTTTTACACCCTCTATATATTCCATTGAAAATATTAGTGAGCATATTAAAGATTATTCCAAAGGAACAAATCTTTAGATACACCTTTCCTAAACTGATAACGTCATCACTAGCCCCTGCTATTTTTAAGATATTTTCAGCAAATATAAAATATATGGCACTTAAAACTACACCTAGAAAAATCCCTATCTTTATAGCAATATTTGATACCTCGCTAGCCTTATCTATATTTTTTGCTCCTAAAGAACGAGATACAATAGAGGTAACGGAGATAGAAATCCCCATAGCCACCAATATATTAAAAAAAGTATATATTACCTCTGAACTAAGTCCTACTGCAGAAACTCCAAGTTGCCCACTGTGTCTTCCCACCATTATAGTGTCAAATACCCATATCATCATATAGAGTATCATCTCTCCCACAGCAGGCAGAGCCAATTTTAAAATCTCTCCAATAGTTTTTTTCATACTATCATTCCCCTATTAAATATTTTTTACATTTGTTGTATACCTCATTATTTACCACAGCAGATATTTTTAATCCCTCTCCCTCATACTCTTCACTTTGGATTATAGCATTTCTATGTAGGTAAGCTCCCATAGATGAGTCACTGTAAGGGATTAGATATGTACACACTCTTGTTGTTTGAGGTAGAGATTCCACCATCATCTCTAAGAATCCATCTATATTCATTTGAGATTTTGCACTTATCTCAATAGTTTTATAAGCTGGGAACTTCTCTTTTATAGTATTAAGTTGCTCTTCAGTAGCTTTGTCACACTTATTTAGAGCTAAAAACATCGGCTTATCCATAGCATCTAACTCTGTTAATACCTTTTCAACAGCTATTATCTGTTCGATAGCAGTATCACTAGAGGCATCTACTACATGGATAATCAAATCTGAAAAGCTTACCTCCTCTAAAGTAGACTTAAAAGCCTCTACTAAATCATGTGGAAGTTTTCTTACAAATCCTACTGTATCTGTAAGAGAAGCCACTCTCTTATCTGGTAAAGTTATAGCTCTAGTTGTAATATCTAAAGTGGCAAATAGCATATTTTCAGCAAAAACAGCCTCTTTTTTAGAAGTATTATCTGCTGGGAACATATCTACTAAAAGGTTTCTCAAAGTTGATTTTCCTACGTTTGTATACCCTACTAAAGATATTTTAGGAATACCAGATTCCTCTCTCTTCTCCCTTTGAGTAACTCTAGTTTTTCTTATCTTTTCTAACTCTTGCTTCAAGTCATAGATAGTTTCTCTTATTCTTCTTTTATCTATCTCAAGTTTTTTCTCTCCAGGTCCTTTGGTTCCTACTCCTCCCCCTGTTCTTGACATTGTGCTTCCAAGTCCAAGGAGTCTAGTACTTCTATATTTCAATTGTGCTAACTCCACTTGAATTTTTGCCTCTCTAGTTCTAGCTCTTCTAGCAAATATCTCCAATATAAGAGTAGTTCTATCAATGACTTTACAACTTGTTATCATCTCAAGATTTTTTACCTGCATACCTGTTAACTCTTCATCAAAAATTATCAGATTTGCTCTTTTTAATTGCTTGTATACTGCCAACTCTTGAGCCTTTCCTGTACCTATAAAAAAACATGAATCCACTCTATTTTTCTTTTGCATAAATGTCCCTACTACTTGAACATTACAAGCTCTAGCTAACTCTGCTAACTCATCTAAGCTCTCCTGTGTATCTATTCCCACAAGAACAGCATACTCAGTATCATTCTCCACTATATCTCTCTTTCTCAAAAGAGACTCTATCTCATCAAATTTATTTATCATAGGATAGTTTACTGCTTCTTCTATACTAAGTGGTCCTACTACCTCATGTGTTAACTCATTATTCTCTACATTACAAAATCCTAAAGTTACTCCTGTAATTTTGTCTTCAGTTATTCCTATTGCTGCTATACAATCTAGTTTTAATTTTATAAGTGCAGATATATCTATGTTAGATAGATTTGAACTTCCACTAGGGTGTGTATGTATAACTCTCACTCCAGAAAGTCTTCTCTCCTGTATATCCATAATAGGAAGCTGTACACTGCTACTATCTCCTATTGAAATCTCTGTAACATTTCCCCTTCTATCTATTGCTATATTTATCTCTCTATTTATTTTGTTACTTATTTGAGCTATGAGCATAAGCATCTCTGGCTCAATAAGTTTATTCTTTTCTACATTTATCTCATAGAGAGAGTCCAATTCTTTAAGTATATAATCCTTTATTCCCTCTGTATTCCCTCTTATCATAATATCAACTCCATTTTCTAATCTCTTTCCATATTATACCATAAATTTTAAAAATATATATATATTTTCAAATGGATATATAATATAAACTTGCTAAGTAGATAGAAAAAAAGTATACTTAATTATATAGAAATAATTTAAGGAGGAAGACTATGAATAATTATAAATTTATACATCATAAAGAGTGTGAATTTTTCCCTTGTCATCAAATGGAAAAATTAGAGGATTTTAACTGTATGTTTTGCTATTGCCCTCTATATATGCTAGGGGATAAGTGTGGTGGAAATTTTAAATATACCCCTCACGGAATAAAAGATTGTTCAAATTGTATTTTACCACATATAAAAGAGGTAGGATATGCTCATATTCAAAAGAAGATGTTAGAAGTGATTGAGATAGTTCAACAGGAGCATCTTGCTAAAAAAGAGGAGAAATAGAAATTATCTAAATAGTGAAAAAACTAAGAGTTGTTCCTTATTTCAAGAAGTTGAAAAAGAAATAGCTTTAAGAATTATGGAGATTGAAAAGAATATTAGAGTAAGTCGGTAAAAACGAGTGCTAAAAAACATAACTGTTTGAGGCGTAGCCGAGTTTTATGTTTTTAGCGAGTTGAACCTTACTTACTCTTTATTCTTTGAACGAGAGTAATTCTTAAGCTATTTAAATTCTAATAAGATAAATTACTACTTGCTACTTTTTTCCCATCAAAAATATAACCTAACTTAATTATCTCTTTTACTCCATATCTCTCTAACTCTACATAGTATTTATTATCATCTATTTGTTGTAGTGCTTTTTCTACTTCTTTTTCTGGAGTTTTAGTGTATGCTCTTTTCAACTCCAAAATATATCCTGCCTTTGACTTATCTCTTGGAAATAGTATTATATCTGCTCTTCCATAGCCAGCTTCTACATTTGACTTGGTAATATAGTAACTATCTAAGGCATAGAAAAATCCTGCTAATAGCATATGATATGAGTATTCATTATTTGTTCCTGTGTCGTGGAAACTCATTACATCTAAAACGATTTTTTCTATTACTCTATCTAACTGCCTTAAGTTTTTATCCCTCAAAGCATCTCTTAATCTATCTACTGTATCATAATTTCCAAATATAATATTTAAAAATTCATCTTTAAAGAAATTCATTATCTCCATATTAGGTATTCTCACTAAATATCTTCCATCTTCTATCCTACCATTTACAGTTAGATAACCAGAGTATACCATTAGTTCCCACACTTCACTTGCTGATAAATTATTACCAAACCTTACATTATCTGTTATTCTTACTGCTATATCCTCTTGGTTAAAAATTTTCTCAAGGGTTTCTAATCCTTCTTTCCCTGTCTGTTCTAAAAGTTCTCTTATCATAAAGTTAGAGCTTGTATTTATCCAATAGGGTTTTAGTATTTTATCTGAGGTATAATTTAATATACTCCAAGGATTGTATAACTCATCTTTTCCAAAACTATATCCATCATACCACTTCTTTACCTCTGGCATCTCATAACCTAGCTCATAGTAAGCTAGCATAGCTTTTACTTCCTCTTCTACAAGTCCAAAAGAGGTGCTATACTTCTCCTCTAGAACAGTAAAAGACTTAAAATTATTTAAATCAGAGAATATTCCTGCCTGTGCTACTCTGATTATTCCAGTTAACACTCCCATTTGTAAGTATTCATTGGTCTTAAGTACATCTCCATAGAAAGCCTTTAGGAAATCTCTCATCTCCTCATAGTATCCTTTTTCATATGATGACATTATTGGATAATCATATTCATCTATTAATACAACTACTTTTTGGTTGTAGTATTTGTATAACAATTTTGTTAGAAAGAGTAGGGAGCTTTCTAATTGGGCTCTATTTATATTACCATCAAGTATAGCATCATATCTTTTTCTGCTTCTCTCATCTAATTTATCTAAAATATATGAATAGTCTTCATAAACACTTATTATTTTATCCATTATCTTATCAAGAGCATCTTCAAAATTTGAACTACTTATTCCCTTCATACTTAAAAATATCACTGGATATTTTCCTTGCTCTGATATCATTGGGGATTTTTCTATATATAGTCCATTAAAAAGTTTTCTATTCTCTTCTCTATTTTTTACATCAAAAAAATATCTAAGCATAGACATATTTAAAGTTTTTCCAAATCTTCTTGGACGACAAAAAAGTTTTACCTTTGTTCCATCATTTAATATCTCCTCTATAAATTTTGTTTTATCTATATAATAATAATTTTCTTCTATTATCTCTTTAAAATTTTCTACTGCTATTGGAATTCTTTTTAACACACTAACACCCCCTAATTATATTATATCATATTTCATAATCAGAAAAAATAGAATAATTTTTCTTTCTAATTCGTTATTTGATTCTACTAAAATTTTAGTAAGATAAAGTTTTCTACCCTTATACTATTTCAATTTAATAAATTTATTAGGGATATAAAAAAACAAGAATGACAATATTATTCTTTTATAAAAATAAAGTCATTCTTGATTTCCTTTATTATATTTTTCTTCTATACTTAAATCTTAATATAGTAGAATTTTTATCTTTATTAATTTTTTATTCGATTCTACTAAAATTTTAGTAAGATAAAATCTCTCTATAAATTTTTATTTAGCTAATTGATAGATAGCCTCTACATAAATCTTTAATAGTGTATCTATCTTATCTATTTCTAGATACTCATTTTTTTGGTGCATATTATCTACTTGAGATGAAAGTAAAGCTCCAAAAGCAACTCCATTAGTTACAGTTCTAGCATAAGTTCCTCCACCGATAGCGATAGGCTCACTTACAGCATCTCCAGTTATATCTTTATAGATTCCCATAAGAGTAGATACTAAGAAACTATCTTTTGAAACATAAAGTGGAGCAGTATTTCCAGCTACCTCTACTTCCATCTTATCTCCAACTTTTTCTTTGATTGTATCTATAACCTTTGTATTAGCTACATGAACTGGACATCTTATATCTATACAAACTTCTAAAACTCCATCTTTTAAAGTAGTTTTTCCTATATTTAAAGTAAGCTTTCCACTTTCATTATCTTCAAAATTAACTCCTAAAGATTCTCCATCTAACTCCATTTTAATATAAGTGTTAAAGAATTCTACTAGAGATTTTAACTCCTCATTTTTTACATCTACAAGTTTTAAAAACTCAAATAGTGCTGATACAGAGTTATATCCTAATGTTGGTTTAGAAGCATGAGCAGATTTACCATAAGAGTTGATTAGGTAATTTTCCCCTACTAATTCACAAGTTACTTTATACTCTTTATCTGAGTTATATTTTTCTATTGCTTCCTCTACTCCAGCTACAAATGATTTAGGAATATTTAATTCACATCTCTCTGGAACAGAGTTAAAAGCATTTCCTCCTACAAGTGATACCTCTTTTAGAGTAGGATAGTTATTGTTTAATTTGATACGTACTATTCCCTTTTCAGCAAAAGTAACAGGGAAAGTTGAATCTGGTGTAAAAGCTAATGTAGGTTGTGGCATCTTTAAAGTATTGAAATAGTAATCCATACACTTACTTCCACTCTCTTCATTTGCTCCCAATATCATTCTAACTTTTCTATTTAATTTTATTCCAGAATCCATTATAGTTTTCATAGCATATAGACATATTACAGATGGTCCCTTGTCATCTAGTGTTCCTCTTCCATAGATTCTACCATCTACAATGGCACCACTATATGGTGGGTAGTCCCAACCTTCTCCTTCTGGTACAACGTCTACGTGTCCTAATATTCCTAATACCTCTTCTCCTTCTCCAAACTCTATTGTTGTAGCATAGTTATCATAGTTGACTACTTGAAATCCCAACTCTTTTCCTAATTCTACAAAATAATTTAATGCTTTAGCTGGTCCCTCTCCAAAAGGCATACCCTCTTTAGCTGGCTCCATAACACTTTTTAGTTGTACAGAACCTTGAATGTGTTTTACTACTTCATCTTTGTAGCCTAAAACTTTCTCTTGTAAATTCATAAAAACCTCCAACTTTTATTTTATATGATTAGAATACTTCACTCCCTAAATCTGCTTGTAACTTTCTATATTTAAAATACAGAAATCTCATGTACTCATATTCAAAAGGAGAGCCAGTATCATAGTATTTAAATGGTATATTATTTCTCTTATCTATCCCATATAATCCTGTTACTAACATATTATTCATCTCATCTAAATCAACTGTATGGTATAGAGTACCTCTCCCTAAAACATCTACTCCTGTTCCAAAGGCATCTCTTAAAGAGCTAGGTCCCAATATTGGTAACACTAAATAAGGTCCCTTTCTCACTCCATAATGAGCCAATGTAAGCCCAAAATCTTCATACGGTTTAGGCATCCCCATATCTGAAGCTACATCTACAAAGCCTCCAACTCCTACAGCACTATTCATGGTAAATCTTCCAATTGCTCTCATAGCCTTTTTTATTTTTAATTGTAACAATGAGTTAGCAGTAGTAGATATATTGTCAGTATTTTTGAAAAAATTAGTTATCCCTTGTCTTACTGGACTTGGAGTAACACTTCTATACACTCTTACTGCTGGTAGAGATATATATTTTTCAAAGTGATAGTTAAAGTAATAAATTCTTCTATTGATAGGCTCTAATGGGTCATATACTTCAAAGTATTCAAAAGAGTTATCTATATTTTTTACTTCCTCACTCTCTTTAGAAAAAGTTGTGATAGATAAAATCAGCATAAGTATAACAATTAATCTATTTATTTTCATGCTCTACCTCTCCTTTCTCTAAAAAATCTAGCATAACTTTTATATTAGGAGTAAAAAACATATTTCCACAGTGCCCTCCATATGGATAAACTATCAATCTATCATCAAAAGTTGCCTTTAAAAACTCTATATCTTCACTATCTAATATCAATTCATCAGCATTGGTAACAGCCATTATTTTAGGAGTATTTTTTAAATAATCCTCTATATAGTTTAATCTAGCCTTTACTAATAAATCCTCTAACCCTAACTCTTTTCCTAACTTTTCTTGATAATATGGCAGAGCTAGTCTTTCAATATACTCTTCAAAAGTAGCAAAATTAATCTTTTTAAAAATCTCAAACATAGGAGTAAATTTTCCCACTGGCTCTTTTACATAGACTGCTCTGTTATTTAACACATCTGCTATATAGTTTAAATCAATAGAAGCCAATCTAAAAGCTCCACCTATAAGTTGCTCCATCTCCTTATCACTCAATTGTTTTTGTGAAAATATCTTGTAGATTGTTTCTACATCAACAGAAGAATACTCTGGTAATGTATTACTTACAACTGTATCTATTATATTCTCTATCATTTGAGAAATCTTTTCTGCCCTATCTTCTTCAGGAAAATCCATATATTTATCCAATTTTTGTGCAGACTTGTATAGATCCACAGCTGGATTTATCATAAATACTCTTTTAAAATTAAAATCTTTTTCCCTTTCATCTATCCAAGATAGTATTCCAGCCTCTGTTCCTCCAAGACTATATCCTACTAGATAGTAATCACTAATCTCCACCTCATCAGAAATTTTTTTATTAATCTCCTTCATTACTTTATAGATGTCCTCTGAATCTTCTACTATCATTCCTGGCATCTTACTTGTAGAAGCATTGATGACAAAGTTGCTATTCATAGGAGAAGAGATAGACACTACGTGATAACCAGCATCATAAAAAATTCTCTGAAAATACTCCATTCTTATAGAATTGTGAGCTGACCCTGTCCCTGCTAGTAAGAATACTAAAGGAGCTTTTTTATTTTGAGAAACTAATGAAAACTTAAATCCTTCATTATACCAAAAATTTTCTGGTACTGGCTCTGACCAAGGTAGAGTTATCTTATACTCCTTCACAGGTACTTTTGTAGTTACACCTTCAGTCATAAGAGTTGAGCTTCCAATTATAGTAGCTACATTTGGATTTTGAAAAGGATATTTATATTCTGCTAATGTTAAAATTGAACTCATCAAAATGAACATCCCTATTAAATATTTTTTCATGTATCCTCCAATCTTTAATTTCTATACCTTTTACTTTATAGCTTTATTTTACTTTAATTTTTGATATTTTTCAAGCAAAATAAAAATGAGGGTTTACACCCTCACTCTATAAATTAAAAACTATTTGTTAACTTTTTCAGATAAAGCTTTTCCTGCTTTAAATTTAACAGCTTTTTTAGCCTCAACTTTCATTTCTTCTCCAGTTTGAGGGTTTCTACAAGTTCTAGCTGCTCTTTCAGTAACTTCAAATTTTCCAAATCCTAAGAAAGAAATTTCATCTCCCTTTTCTAAAACCTCTTCAATAGTTGCTAAGAAAGCCATAGCTTTTTTCTCTGCATCTACTTTAGTTGTAAACTCTCCTTTTTGAAAATATAAATCTACAAACTCTTTTTTAGTCATTTGATAATCCTCCTTGATTTTTATAGCAATTACTATAAGTAGTATACTATCTTTTATACCACAACATTCCTTATTTTACAACTGTTTTTATAATTTTTTTCTAAAATAATGAGATTTGATTAGTCTCACTTAAAGAATCGATAGCTTTTATCATCTTTAACTTATCAATTATAGTTTGAGAAACCTTTGTTCTTCTCTTTAAATCTTCAAAAGATAGGAACTTACTCTCCTCTCTCTCCTTGATAATATTATCTATAACAGCTCCTCCAAGTCCAGCTAAAGCTATAAGTGGCACTCTTATCTTACCATCTTCAATAGTAAATTTTACTCCACCTGATTTGTATATATCTATTGGTAAAAATTCCAATCCTCTAGCATACATCTCCACTACAATCTCACATATAGCCATCTCAGCTTTTTTCTTTACATCTAGCTTAGGCTCTTTAGAAAGTATCTCTAAATGAGATTTTGCTGATTCAGGATTTCCCATTATCTCATAGTCAAAATCCTCAGCCTTTCTCGATAGATATGCAGCATAGAAGGCTAGTGGGTAGTGTACTTTGAAGTAAGCTATTCTCATAGCCATCATAACATAAGCCACAGCATGCCCTTTAGGGAACATGTACTTTATTCTTCTACAAGACTCTATATACCATTCAGCAACATTATGCTCTTTCATCAAGTCGGAATAAGCTTTCCAACCTTCTGGATTTTTAGTAGGTTGTCCCTTTCTTACAAACTCCATTATTTTAAAGGCTGTTCCTTTCTCTAGTCCTTGGTCAATAAGATAGTTCATTATGTCATCACGTACTGTAATTACCTGTGAAAGAGTAGCTTGTTTCTGTCTAATAAACTCTTGAGCATTGTTAAGCCATACGTCTGTACCATGAGAAAGTCCTGATATTCTTACAAGCTCAGCAAAAGTTTTAGGCATAGTGTCTATTAACATCTGACGCACAAATGGAGTTCCAAACTCTGGTACTCCAAAAGTTCCTACAACAGAGTTTATCTGTTCTGGAGTAACTCCTAAAGATTCAGTGCTAGAAAATATCTTCAAGGTATCTGGATCTGATAGTGGAATAGAGTATATATCCACTCCTGTATACTCCTGTAAAAGTTTTATAGTAGTAGGATCGTCATGTCCAAGTATATCCAGTTTTACTAACTGTTCATCCATTACGTGATAGTCATAGTGTGTAGTGATAGAATCGTTTTTCTCATCATTAGCTGGTTTTTGCACTGGACAAAACTCATATATAGTGTGGTCATGTGGCACTACAACCATTCCTCCAGGGTGTTGCCCTGTTGTTTTCTTTGCTCCCTCACACTTTTTAGCAAGCCTCAGTATCTCAGCCTTATTATTTTTCATATCATGCTCTTCAAAATATTTTTTTACATAACCTTCGGCGTTTTTCTCAGCAAGAGTAGAGATTGTTCCTGCTTTAAATACATTTTCTTTACCGAAAAGTTGCTCGCAATATCTATGTATTTCTGATTGATACTCTCCAGAGAAGTTAAGGTCTATATCTGGTACCTTATCTCCATTAAATCCCATAAATACTTCAAATGGTATAGAGTATCCATCTCTTTTATATGGTTTTCCACACTTAGGACAATTCTTTTCTGGTAAGTCAATACCTACTCCCTCTCTCTCAATAAATTCAGAGTTTTTACACTCAGGATTAGTACAGATATAGTGAGGATATAGGGCATTAACCTCAGTTATTCCCATCATAAAAGCTACTAATGAAGAACCTACTGAACCTCTAGAACCAACTAGGTATCCACTATCTAAGGATTTTTTAACAAGTTTTTGTGCAGATAGATAAAGTACAGAGAATCCATTTCCAATGATAGCATTTAGCTCTCTTTCTATTCTGGCATTAACTATCTCTGGAAGAGGATTTCCATATATTCTATAAGCTTTTTCATAGGTCATCTCTTTAACTATATTCTCAGCATTATCTATCTTTGGTGGATAAAACCCATCTGGTACAGGTTTTATCTTCTCTATCTTGTCAGCTATTAGGTTGGTATTAGTTACAACTATTTCACGAGCTATATCCTCTCCTAAGTAGCTAAACTCTTCTAACATCTCATCTGTGGTTCTAAAATAAAATTTATTATCTATCTTATATTGATTTGCTCTAAATACATTTCCACTTCCATATAGTAGGATACTTCTTATCTTATAGTCCTCCTCATCTAGATAGTGTACATTAGAGCTAGCTGTAACTAAGATGCCTTTCTCCTTAGCTAAGTTATAAAAATACCTATTCATATCTTCAATAGCTTTAAAAGATGAGATACTTCCTGTTCCATCATCTTCATAAATTTCAGAGTAAGCCCCCTTAGGAAGTAACTCTATATAGTCATAAAAACCAATATTTTTTTCGATACTCTCATAGTCATATCTCATATAGTAATCTGTAAGCTCTCCATCATTGGAAAAGTGTACAGTCATAGAGCTTCCTACTATCAATCCCTCTCTATATTTTTCCAGATGAGATTTTAAAATTCTAGGTTTTTTATTTCCATAGTAGTCTATATGAGCTTCTGAAACTAGCTTGTACATATTTTTTAATCCTGCAAGATTTTGTACTAGTACCATTACATTATGGGTGTCCTGTTTTTTAAGATTTATTGGAAAAGCTCCTGTTATCTGATTTAGATTAGTGATTCCCTTCTCTAAATATCTCTCCATAAATATGATAAACATATTAGCAGTAGCTTGTGAGTCATCAACAGCTCTGTGGTGGCTCTCCAATGAAAGTCCCAATACCTTATTTAAGTTTTTCAGTCCATACCCTTTTAAATCTGGATATAAGTCCCTTGCCATCTGTAATGTATCTATTATTGCTGGAGTGTAATCATATCCTAAAAGCCTTTTTACATCTCTTCTTATAAATCCCATATCGAAAGCTGCATTGTGAGCTACCATTGTAGCATCTCCCACGAACTCCATAAACTTTGGTAATACCTCTTCAATTGTTGGCATATTATCTACCATTTCTTGAGTTATATTTGTCAACTCTTGAATCTTCTTAGGTATAGGTTTTTGAGGATTTACAAGCTGCGAAAACCTATCTACTATTCTATTCCCTCTTAATTTTACAGCACCTATCTCTATTATCTCATGTTCATGAGAGTTAAGTCCCATAGTTTCTAAGTCGAATACAATAAAGTTCTCTTCTAATAGAGGTACATCTTTAGGATTTCTTACCATAAGAGCTTCATCATCTACCATATACATCTCACAACCAAGTATAGGTTTTATATCCTTTCCCTTGGCTGCTTTATAAGCAAATGGGAAAGAGTGTACAACAGCATAATCTGTAATAGCCACAGCAGAGTGTCCAAATTTTATAGCCTGTTTTATAATATCAGCTATATCAGTTACCCCTACCATCTCACTCATCTTACTATGAGTGTGTAGCTCTACCATTTTTACTTCAGCTTTATCTTCCTTTTCCTCTTTTACCTCATCAAGCTTGTTGATAGAATTTATCATCATTATCTCTTCATTGTCAGAGAATCTATCAGTTTGTTTTTTACCATTTATCTTTACAAAATCCCCAATTTTTATATCTAGAGGTTTATCTTTTTCTAAGAAGATTTTTGTAGTAAGAGAGGTGTGGTTATCAGTTATTCTAATAGTCTGAATTACTCTATCATTTTTTATATCTCTAGACTCCATTCCAAAGATCTCTCCCTCTACTACACAAGTATCATCATCATAGAGTTCAAAAAACTCCTCTAGTGGAATAGAGCTTCCTTTAATCTCCTTAGTTTTATTAGCTGAAAAACCTCCCCCTTTAGAGAAGTTAGGACTTTTTATAACTACCTCTTGAGCCTTTGGCTTGTTGGAATTTTGTTCAGCAATTTTTTTATTCTCCATATCAATCTTTGCTGAAAGAGTGATAATCTCTTTTTGTTTTTCCTCTTCTATCTTAGATACCTCTTGTGAGAAATCTCCCAATACAAACTTTACCTTGAAATTGTATATCCCAAAATTTTCTAAGATTGTTTCTAGTTTCTCATCTATTTGAGAACTTCTCAAAATATCAATAGCACTCTGCTCAGCAAGAGTAATATTGATGCTCTCATTTTCAATACTTATTCTATATAGGTATAAAAAAGATTTAGAGATAGCGTTTCTAGCTTTCAATCTTATGATTGCTCTCTCTACTATCTCTATTAATTGCTCTTTTCTTATATCATTTTCAGAAAAACTTACTGTAAAATCTACCTCTAACTCTTTACCAAAGTTTTTCTTAATATTTTCATAGATGACATCTAATTCATTTAACTCATCAACTGAAGGAACATTACATATAAATCTCATCTTTTTATTTCTTTCTGAAAATATAATCTCTGTAACATCTACATTTTTTATACCCATTTTTCTAAAGATACCATCTTGTGGTTTTATTCTTATCTCATTTCTATTCATTGTTCCTCCAAAGAGAAATTATTTTTCTCCTAATAATCTATCTAATATGATAGCTACTGCTGCTCTTACAGAAAGATGGTTGTATTGTGTATTACCTCTAATTGGCTCTAATATGTAATCTGACATATCCATTACCTCATCTGTAAGCCCCCAACCTGTTCCAAATAGTAATAGGTAAGGTCTATCATCTTCAAATATCTTATCTGATAACTCTTTATATCCCACTGTATTAGGGAAAATTCTAGCTGAAGTAGTTATGATAACAGGTCTTTGTCCCTCTCTTTCCTCTATCTCAGCAATAGTATCCTCAATGCTATTCATCACTCTAGTAATAGAAAAAGCATCCTCTCTATCTTTGTTGAACTGTCCTCCAGTTCCCTCTTGCCAATAACCGATTATTCTCTCTGTTAACATCTTTTGAGCATCTACTGGAACTATAAGTCTATACCCAGCTACATTGTATGTTCTACAACTTCTCGAAATATCATGTATATCAAAGTTTGTAACTGATGTACATACTATGCTATTATTTTTATTATATACAGGATAGTGAACTAATCCTAAATAAATTTTTTCTCTCATTTTCTCTCCTTAAAAATTTAAAAACTATTTTATCTCTTCTAGGTTTTTATATTTTTCAATATCCTCAATATAAACCTTATGAGCATATTGAAGATACTCTCTATTTTCATCAGTTAAAGCTCTAATTACTCTAGCTGGGGAACCTGCTATAAGGCTTCCCTCTTCTGCTTGGAGTTTTGGAGTTACAACAGCACCAGCAGCTACTAGACAATTTTTAGGAATTACACTCCCATTTAAAAGTATACTTCCCATACCGATTACACAGTTATCTCCAATAGTACAACCATGTATAATGCAGTTGTGTCCAATAGTTACTCTCTCTCCTATATTTACTGGATATGGAGTATCTCCATGAACTGTACAATTATCTTGAATATTAGAATCTCTTCCCACAGTAACCTTGCTCATATCAGCTCTCACAACAGCTCCAAACCAGATAGATACATTTTCATTTGTAACTACCTCTCCTATTACAGTGGCATTCTCTGCTATATAGTTATTCTCTCCTATTTTTGGAGTTTTTTCTCCCAACTTATATATCATTTTTTTCCTTTCCAAGCTCTCTTTTAATCTCAGCTAAAAGCTTTTTCTCCTCTTTACTTAGCTCTCTTCCCACAAGCAAATCTCTTCTTCTCAGATAAGTTCTTTTTAAACTCTCCTTTAATCTCCAAGTTTCTATATTCTTGTGGTGTCCAGAAAGTAACACTTCAGGAACTTTCATTCCCTCATATTCAGCTGGTCTTGTATAGTGAGGGTAATCTAAAAGTCCATTGAAAAAGGAGTCATTCTCATAGGATTCTTTTTTGATTACACCAGGAACAAGTCTAGCTATACAATCTGCCATCATCATAGCTGGTAACTCTCCCCCTGTCAAAACAAAATCCCCAATGGAAACTTCCAAATCAACTTTACTCTCTACTACTCTCTCGTCTATTCCCTCATAGTGTCCAGCTATGATAGTTATCTCCTCTTCCTGAGCCAACTCAATAGCAAGTTTTTGATTAAATCTCACACCTTGAGGAGTGGTATAGATTACCTTTCCCTTTACAGTTTCTAGAGCTCTAAAAAGTGGCTCTGGTTTCATAACCATTCCAGCTCCTCCACCAAAAGGCATATCATCAGCTTGTTTATGTTTATCATAACAAAAATCTCTGATATTTACAATATTTATCTCTAAAAGATTTTTTTCAAGAGCTTTTCCTATTATACTTTCACTTTTAAATCCTGAAAACATCTCAGGAAAAAGAGTAAGAATATTAATTTTCATATTACTCCTCGTCCATTCCATCATCTTGTTGATATTTTTTTCCCTTTTCCTCTTTCATTCCTTCAATTAGATGGATATATATTACTCTTTTATCAAAATCTATCTTCTTTACAAACTCATCTATATCTGGAACCATAACCTCACACTTAGCTGACTCTATCACTAAGATATCGTGAGCAGCTGTTTCAAAAATATCAACTACTGTTCCTAACTCTTCTTCAGTATCTATATCTATCGCCTTCATATTTAGTAAGTCATTTAATAAGTATTCATCTTCTCCAACACCTAATATCTCTCTTCTTACTTTTATAAATCCATTTTTTAAATTTCCAGCTTCTGTCTTGTTAGTTATCTCCTCAAACTCTAATACACACTTATTTCCCACTAGATGAGAAGCAGATTTTACTGTAAGGATTCTTTGATTATTCTCTCCTACTTCCACTACTATTCTGTTATTTAATAGTATCTCAATATTTTCAATATTAGATACAACCTTTACTGCTCCTTTTAGGTGGTGAGTTCCAGATATTTTTCCTACTGTTAAAAGCTCCATACTACCCCCTAGTCTAAAAACTCTACATTTACATTTAGTTTATCTTTTACTCCAGCTGCTTGCATAACTCCTCTTATTGCATTAGCTGTAAGTCCATTCTTTCCTATTATTTTTCCCATCTCTCCTTGAGCTACACTCACTTTGAATATAACAGTGTCGTCTACTACATCATAAGTGATTCTTGTTTCAGAGTTATTATCTACTAATTCTCCTATTATATATTGCATTAATTTTTCTAATTTTTCCATTTTTCCTCCTAGCTACTTTTTATTTATGTATAGAGAACCCTTCCAAGGTCCCTCTTCTGTTATTTTTGCCTCTACTCCATAGTTTTTATCTAAGTCTTCTATAATAGTTCTTACGAAATCTTTAAAGTCATCAGTAGAGATTACATTTACAATACCAGCATTGGCATCTACTGTTCTCACTACTCCTATTCCCTCATAAGCTTCTATTACCTTATTGATAAAATCTATGTCCTCTTTTCTACTCTGTATTAAAAACTCATAGCTTGATAACATAGTTCCTCCAAACCTTCTATATAAAAATTCAAGAATAACGAAAAAGGTTATTCTTGATTTTTTAATTACTTATTTTCAAATATTGATATCAATCTTATAAAATCCTCTATTGAAAGATTTTCTGCTCTCTCTGTTTCTGGTATCTCTGCCTTAGCTAAGATAACTCTCAACTCATCTTTAGAATATCCTAAAGTAGAGAAGTTGTTTAATAGATTTTTTCTCTTATTTGAGAAACCAGCTTTTACATACTTAAAGAAAGTATCCTCATCAACTTGATTTATATATCTATTGTCCTTGTAAAGTTTAATAGACATAAAAGCAGAGTCCACCTTAGGAATAGGAGTAAAGAACTCCTTAGGGATAGTGAATAGATATTCAGCCTCTCCATAATATTCCACAGCAAGAGTTAAGACACTTCTCTCTTTACCTTTTTTAGCACAAACTCTTTCAGCTACCTCTTTTTGAACCATAATATATATCTCATCTATTACATCTCTATTCTCTATAAGCTTATTGATTATAGGTGAAGTGATATAGTATGGAATATTAGCAACTACCTTTGTTCCAGCTCCTACATAGGCTCTCAAGTCAGTTTCTAATACATCATTCATTACAAGAGTATATTTAGGATTTCCATCAAATTTTTTTCTTAAGATTTTTTCTAAATCTCTATCTATCTCCACAGTTACAACTTTTTTGGCTGTATCAAGAAGTAGAGCAGTCAAAGCTCCCTCCCCTGGTCCTATCTCTAGTACAGTATCTTCAGCTTGTACATTAGACACTTCCATAATTTTTCTTAGGACTTCTCTCTGGTTAGTCAAAAAGTTTTGTCCAAATTTTTTCTTATGTTTAAAGGACATATTCTCCTCCGATTATTTTTTTACTACAATTCCAACATATGGTAAGTTTCTATGGTGTTGGTCATAGTCTAATCCATATCCAACAACGAACTCATCAGGGATTTCAAATCCTACATAATCCCCTTTCATTTCAACAGTTCTTCTGCTTGGTTTATCTAATAGAGTACATATTTTAAGAGATTTAGCTCCTCTATCTTCTAAAAGTTTTTTCACGTGACTTAGTGTTAATCCTGTATCTATGATGTCCTCAACTATTAAAACATCTTTGTCCTTTACACTGATGTCAGTATCTTTTAAAATATTTATTACTCCAGTACTTGTTGTTCCTGAGTAACTAGAAACACTCATAAAGTCTATCATAACTGGTAAATCCATCTCTTTGATTAAGTCACTCATAAACATTATTGAACCTTTTAATAGTCCAATAACTAAAAGGTCTTTACCACAATAGTCCTTTTCAATCTCTTTTGCTAATTCCTTGATTCTTTTTTCAACCTCTTCTCTTGTTAAAAGAGTCTTAATAGTATAATCCACTCTATTTCCTCCTTTTAAAACATAACTTTGGCAAGTTACATTTTAATAAAATCAATTACGATATATTTTATCATTTAATCTAGAAATTATCAAGTAATTATTGATATTTTATGTATCTTATGATATTATCATTATTATAAAGATTTAGAAATAATGGAGGAGTAATGAATAAAAAAACAGTTTTTATCTCCTTAGCTGGACTTTTAGGAATAATTTTTATAATGTTTTTTTCTCTTAAAATATTTCAAATAGTATACTTTAATGAGAAATATTACAAAGTTCCAAATTTAAAATCATATACAGTGAAAGAGGTAACAGAGGCATTAAAAAATAGTGAACTAAGTATAAAAGAGGCTGGGGAAGAGTTTTCAGATTTACCTATTGGAGAGATTTTCTTACAAGAGCCAGAAGCAAACTCTGTTGTAAAAAAAGGCAGAACTATAAAGGTGTGGGTAAGTAAGGGAAAAGCCCTTGTACAAGTACCTAATCTTGTAGGAATGAATTACTTAGATGCCAAGGTTATAGCTGAACAAAAAGGTCTTATTATAGATAAAGTTATTACAGTAAAAGCTCAAGGGGAGTATAACGAAGTATTGGCTACTGACCCTAATACTAATACTCTTATGACTAGAGGAGAGAAGATATCTTTCCTTGTAAATGGTGCTGAACAAGTAGTAGAGGTAAAAATGCCTGATATAATAGGTATCTCTTTTGATAGTGCTCTTGAAATTCTTACTAAAAACTCCTTAATAGTAGGAAATGTTGAGTTTACATCTATACCAGAAGTACAAAAAAATGTTATAATAAAGAGTAGTGTTAAATCTGGAGAAAAAATTCCAGCTGGTTCAGCTGTGGATTTGACTATTAACAACTAAAATACTCTAGGAGGGATTAAATATTAAAGGAAGAGTTATTAATAAGATTCAAGGATTTTATTATGTAAAATCTGAAGATAAAGTCTATGAATGTAAATTGAGAGGGATTTTAAAAAGAAAAGAGAGCAAAGATAACTGTGTTGTTGGGGATATAGTAGAGATTTCAGAAGATAACTATATTATTAATGTAGAGGAGAGAAAAAATCTTGTAGAGAGACCTCTAGTTGCCAATATAGATTATCTAGTAATACAATTTGCTGGAAAAGACCCAGATATAGATTATGAAAGACTTAATATCCTTTTGCTTAGAAGTTTTTATTACAAAATCAAACCTGTAATTATCATCAATAAGATTGATTTACTTTCAGCTGAGGAGTTAGAAGAGGTAAAGAAAAACTTAGATTTTTTAAATAAACTTGATATAAAATACTTTTTAATTTCACAAAAAGAGAATATTGGTATTGAGGAATTAAAGGTATTTTTAAAGGATAAAATCACTGCCTTTGGTGGTCCTAGTGGTGTGGGAAAATCTAGTATAATAAATCTTTTACAAAATGAAAAAAAATTAGAAACTGGAGAAACTAGTAAAAGACTTAGAAGAGGAAAACATACTACTAAAGACACTAACCTACTTGAATTGATAGGAGGAGGTTATATAATAGACACTCCTGGATTTTCATCAGTGGAGTTACCAGATATAAAAGATGCTCAAGAGTTGATAGCTCTTTTTCCAGAGTTTACTAATAGAGGAAACTGTAAATTTAATAACTGTTTACATCTCAACGAGCCAAGTTGTGCTATAAAAAACAGTGTTGAAGAGGGAGAAATAGAGAGAAGCAGATATAATTTCTATAAAAAAGTATATGAAAAATTGAAAGAGGAGAGGTGGAATAGATATGAGTAATATAAAAATTGCTCCATCAATATTATCAGCAGATTTTAGTAAATTAGGGGAGGAAGTAATAGCAATAGATAAAGCTGGTGCTGACTATGTGCATATAGATGTAATGGACGGAATTTTTGTTCCTAACCTTACTTTTGGAGCTCCTGTTATAAAAGCTATTAGAAATAAAACTGACTTAGTTTTTGACGTACACTTAATGATGGATAGACCAGAGAGATATATAGAGGACTTTGCCAATGCTGGTGCTGACATCATTGTAGTTCACGCTGAATCTACTATACACTTACATAGAGTAATCCAACAAATTAAAGCCACTGGAAAAAAAGCAGGTGTTTCATTAAATCCAGCTACTCCAGTAGATGTATTAAAATATATAATTGATGACTTAGATATGGTACTAGTTATGAGTGTAAACCCAGGATTTGGAGGACAAAAATTTATAGAGAGTGCTGTACAAAAGATAAAAGATGTAAGAGCTTTAAGCAAAACTGTGGATATACAGGTAGATGGTGGAATAACTGATAAAACAATAGGAAGATGTATAGAGGCTGGAGCTAATGTATTTGTAGCTGGTTCTTATGTATTTTCTGGAGATTATAAAGAGAGAATTGAGAGTTTAAAGAGAGGTTAAAAATATGACTGCTATGACTGGAAATATTAATAAAGTAAATGAAATATTAGAGGAGTTTTACAAACTATTTTATAAAACTGAAGATATGGCTCTAAAAAGAGGTATCAAATGTTTAACTCATACAGAGTTACACCTAATAGAAGCTATTGGGGAAGAATCACTTACTATGAATGAGCTTGCTGACAGAGTTGGGATAACTATGGGAACTGCTACTGTAGCAGTATCTAAGCTTACTGAAAAAGGGTTTATAGCTAGAGTTCGTTCTAATTCTGATAGAAGAAAGGTATATGTTTCTCTTACTGATAAGGGAAGCAAGGCTCTAACTTACCACAACAACTATCATAAAATGATAATGTCTAGTATCACTGAAAATATAGCTGATAAAGATTTAAGCCATTTTATTGAGATTTTTGAACTAATACTTGGAGCTTTACAAGAGAAAACTGATTACTTCAGACCTCTTACTATTGTGGACTTCAACGAAGGAGAGAGAGTTTCTATTGTAGAGATAAAAGGTACTCCTATTGTTCAAAACTATTTTGCTGGACACGGAATAGAAAACTTTAGTATAGTTGAGATAATGAAACCTACTTCAAAGGAAAATTTTGTAATAAAATCTCCTACTGGAGAAATTATCGAATTAGACATTCTTGATGCTAAAAACTTAATAGGAATAAAAGCAGACTAAAAAGGAGCAAAAATGTTCTATATTGATGGAATATCTTTAAATAAAATAAAAGAGGAGTTAAAATCTAACCTCTATGGGAAAAAGATAAATAAAATTACTAAAAATACAGAAACTTCTCTATCAATATATTTTGGAAAAACAGAGTTAGTTTTCTCTTGTAACCCGTCTTTTCCTATCTGCTATATTACAAACTCTAAAGAGGGAGTGTTGGAGAGCAGTGCTGGATTGGCTGCCAATATGAAAAAACATCTACTAAATGCTATGTTAGTAGATGTGGTTCAACTTGGTTTTGATAGAGTGTTACAATTTAAGTTTTCTAGGATAAATGAGCTAGGAGAAGTTAAAAACTACAATATCTATTTTGAGATAATGGGTAAATACTCTAACTTTGTATTTACTGATGGAGAGAATAAAATTATTGACTTGTTAAAGAGATTCTCTTTGGAGGAGAATAGACTAAGAGCTATGTTCCCAGGAATTACCTATGAACAACCAATAATTGAGAAAAAAATATCTCCACTTGAGGTAGATAGTAGTAGTTTTAACTCATTTTTAGAAGAGGAAACTCTACTTAAAAATATAGAGGGAGTTGGAAAACTATTTTTACAAAATATTGATTCCTTTGAAAAATTTAAAACTATATTAGAGGAAAAAATATCTCCCAAAATATATCTAAATAACAAGAGAATAGTTTTAGGAACTGTGTTAGATATAGCCCCTAAATCTAAATATGATGAGGTTATTGAGTTTGACTCATTTAGAGAAGCTGTAAATTACTATATATCTTCGGAAAATCTATCTAGTAGCTTTGACTCTCTAAAAAGTCAACTGATGGATAATATTTTAAAAAGAATAAAAAAAGATGAGAAAATCTTAACTGTACTTGCTAAGGAAAAAGAGGAGAAATCTGACTATGAAAAATATAAGGAGCAAGGGGATATATTAGCTTCTTGTATCTACAATGTAAAAAAAGGTATGACTTTTGTAGAAACTTATGACTTTTATAATGATACTATGATAAAGATTCCTCTTGAACCTCAAAATACTCCTCAAGAAAATCTTGAGAAGATATATAAAAAGTACAATAAATTAAAAAGAGGACTTGAAGCCAATGCTAGAAGGGTAACAGAGATTAGTGAAGATTTAGATTATCTAAACAGCATCAAACTTTTTATTGAAAATAGTAATGATATAAATAACTTGAAAATCATACATGAAGAGCTTATCTCTCAAGGATATATGAGAGTCCAAAATAAAAAGGGAAAACCTAAAAAGCAAAATAAAGAGATAGGTTATGGAGTTATTGAAGGGGAAAATTACAGAATCCTCTTTGGTAGAAATAACATTGAAAATGATAATCTAACTTTTAAAGTAGCTGATAAAAATGATATCTGGCTACATGCTAAAAATATTCCTGGTTCTCATGTGATTATCAAATGTAATGAACTAAGTGAGGAACTACTTATGAAAGGAGCAGAGATAGCTGCTTATTATAGTAAGGGATTTACTGGAGATAAGATAAGTATAGATTATACTCAAAAGAGATATATCAACAAACCTAAGGGAGCTAAGCCAGGATTTGTTACATATGTAAATGAGAAAAATATCTTAGTTATAAAACCAGAGAGAGTATAATCTATTATTCAATTTTGAATAAAAAATTTAAACACAAGAATGACGAAGATTGAGGAGAATAAATAGAGCAAGTCAGCGAAAGCGAGTACTAAAAAACACAACTGTTTGAGTGAAACGAGTTTTGTGTTTTTAGTGAGCTAAGCCTACTTGCTCTTTATTCTTTGAGCGAAAGTCATTCTTGAATTTAGTTATAATTTCTTAAATTGCAACAGCTCTTTTTTTATTATACTTTTTATTTGACAAGAAATATTCCCATAGTATATATTATTTTTAACTAATAAAAAAAGGAGAAGGAATAAAATGGATAAATTTAACTCTATTAAGATTTTTTCTAATATCAATAGCTCAAGCAAAAAAAATTTAATAAAATATAGTAAAATAAAAAAATATAAAAAGGGAGAACATCTCTTCTTAGATAGAGATAGAGTTAATTGTGTCTATTTTGTTTTAGCTGGAATTGCTTCTCTGTATAAATTGAACTCAGCTCATGATAAAAAAGTTATTTTCATCTATGGAAAGGGGGAAATTTTAAATGAGGTTATTCTTCAAAAGAATATGAGTTCATTAAACTGTGAATTTCTTTGTGATACTGAAATTTTAGAAATCCCTAGTACTAAATTCTTAGAAGTAATGAGTTGTGACTTCCAACTTTCAAGAAATGTAATTGATTCTATGGCTTATAAAATTAGAAGATTGTATCATCAACTAAAAAATACTTCTAACTCTATAAGATTAGATAAGCAGATAGCCTCTAAACTCTGGAAACTATCTAGGGACTTTGGAAAAGAAACTGATGAAGGAATAGAGATTGATTTTAATCTTTCTATCTCATATCTAGCTGATATGTTAGGCTCTAAAAGGGAAACAGTATCTAGACAGCTAAAAATTCTCTCTGAAAAAGAGTTGATTATTGTAAAAAGGAATAGATTTATAGTAGTAGATAGAGAAAAACTTTTAAAATATTTTAGAAACTCGTGAGTTCTCTCACAACTTTATTTTATTCTTCCTGATATAATTAAAACAAAGTAAATTAAAATTATGAAAGGAAGATATATATGGGTTTTCAAATTAGTAAAAAAGGATTGAATCTCTTTTTAGATTCATTAAAAAATGATTACGATATCTATGCTCCAGTAGTTTTTGAAGGTGGTGGAACTTTCTCAGACACAGATTGTATCAGATATGCAAAGATTAACTCTATTGATGAAATAGAGTTTGAAAAAAAATCAAATTACTCTTTTAAAGAGAGTATTTTACCTGTTACTCAAAGACTGTTTTATTTTACAGAAGAGAGTGTTAAGGAAGCTGATGATAAAAAGAAGGGTAGCATAGTTTTTTTGAGAGCTTGTGAGTTAAATGCTGTAAAACGTTTAGATGAGATGTATCTAATCAATGGTGGAGAGGATTATTACTATAAAAGATTAAGAGATAGAGTAAAATTTATCTTAATCGGTTGTAACCACTCTTTTGAAAATTGTTTCTGTGTAGATATGGAAAGTAACAAATGTGATGAGTACTCTTTAGCTATCAACTATGGAGATGAGGATTTCTATGTCGATTGTAAAGAGGAAAAATGGTCTGAAATCTTAAAAAATAATTCTGAAAGAGAGTTAGAAGTTACTCCTAATTTTGTAACTGAAAATGATGTCAGAGTGAATATACCTGAAAATTTAACTTCTGAAGTAGCAAAAAGCAGTATGTGGAATGAGTATGATTCTCGTTGTATAGCTTGTGGAAGATGTAATTTTGTATGTCCTACTTGTACATGTTTTACTATGCAAGATATCTTCTATACTGATAATGGAAAAGTTGGAGAGAGAAGAAGAGTGTGGGCTTCTTGTATGGTAGATGGATATACAGATGTAGCTGGTGGAGAAAGCTATCGTAAAAAATATGGTCAACGTATGAGATTTAAAGTTTTACACAAAGTTTTAGACTTTAAACAACGTAGTGGTTACCATATGTGTGTAGGTTGTGGAAGATGTGATGATATATGCCCTGAATACATATCATTCTCTAACTCTATTAATAAATTAGAAGCTGCTATGAAGGAGGTAACTAAGAAAAATGACTAACCAATATTTACCTTTTTTATCTGAAATTGTAGAGGTTATAAAACATACTGATATTGAGTATACTTTTAGAATGAGATATGAAAAAGATGATGTAAAACCTGGACAATTCTTTGAAATCTCTATTCCTAAATATGGAGAAGCTCCCATATCTGTAAGTGGAATAGGAAATGGGACAATTGATTTTACCATCAGAAAAGTGGGAAAAGTAACTAATGAGATTTTTGAAAAATATGTTGGAGAAAAGCTTTTCATCAGAGGACCATATGGAAATGGATTTGATATAAACCTTTATAGAGATAAGGAGCTAGTAATAGTAGCTGGTGGTACTGGGGTTTCTCCTGTAAGAGGAGTTATCGAGTATTTTGCAGAACACAATAATGAAGTTAAAAATATGAAACTTATTACTGGTTTTAAATCTCCAGAATTTATTCTTTTTAAAGATGATATCCCTAAATGGAAAGAAAAAATGGAATATATCCTCACTGTAGATAGTGGGGAAGAAACTCCAGATTATAAAGTTGGTTTAGTAACTAAATATATACCACAACTTAAATTTGAAGATATATCTAAAGCTGTAGCAATAGTTGTAGGACCTCCAGCTATGATGAAATTTTCTGCTCTTGCTCTTTTAGAAGCTGGATTTAAAGAGGAAAATATCTGGATATCTCAAGAGAGAAAGATGTGTTGTGGAATTGGTAAGTGTGGACATTGTAAAATAGGAGATGTCTATATCTGTGTTGATGGACCTGTCTTTAACTATGTTAAGGGACGTACTTTATTAGATTAGGAGTTAGGATTATGATGGATATAAATACAAAAAAAATTAAGAAAAATGCTTTTAGAGTTACTAAGGAGCGTGGGAAAACAGCTTCTAGGGTACGTGTTCCTGGAGGGCATTTAAATGCTCAGCTTCTTTCTATGATTCAAGAGATAGCACAAACTTATGGAAATGGAACTGTACATTTAACAAGCCGTCAAGGTTTTGAAATTCCGGGAATCCCTTTTGATAAAATACCTGAAGTAAATGCCAAACTACAACCTATTATCGAAACTCTAGGAATCAATCAGCCTGAAAAAAATAAGGGATACTCTGCTGCTGGAACAAGAAATATTACAGCTTGTATAGGTAATCGTGTATGTCCTTTTGCTTGTTATGACACTTCTGCCTTTGCTAAAAGAATTGAAAAAGCTGTATTTCCACATGACTTACATTTTAAAATAGCTTTAACTGGTTGCCCTAACGACTGTGCTAAAGTTAGAATGCATGACTTTGGAATAATGGGAATGACCCTTCCTCAATTTGAACCTGATAGATGTATCAGTTGTGGAGCTTGTGTAAGAGCGTGTAAGAAAAAATCTACTGGAGCTCTAACAAGTGTAAACTACAGACCTCAAAGAGACCATCAAAAATGTATAGGTTGTGGAGAGTGTGTAATTAATTGTCCTAATATGGCTTGGACTAGAAGTAAGAAAAAATATTACAGACTAACTATTATGGGACGTACTGGAAAGAAAAATCCACGTCTTGGAGAGGATTTCTTAAAATGGACTGATGAAGAGACTATAACTAAGATTATTTTAAATACCTATGACTATGTTACTGAATATATTGCTAAAGATGCTCCAGGTGGAAAGGAACATATAGGTTATATAGTGGATAGAACAGGATTTGAAGAGTTTAAGAAATGGGCTCTTAAAGAGGTAGAAATATCTCCAGAAACAGAGGTATATACTCCTATCTATTGGAAGGGAATAAAATACTAAAATTAAATATATTTTAAAGAGGATTTTACTATCGAAGTTGCCAAAATTTTGTATAAAAAATCCTCTTTTTTATTCTCTGAGTGATTAATATCACAGTAGAAAAAAATAAAATTTTATATAATTAAAATGGTCAATATGATATTTATCACAGATAAATATCATATGAAATTATTGTTTAGAAAGTAAATTAAAATTTAAAGAGAGGGAGAGACAAATGAAAAAAATTCAATCAACATGTAACTACTGTGCAATTGATTGTAATCTTGATTTCTATGTAGAAGATAACAAGATTATAAAAATTGTTCCTACAAAAGAATATCCTGTTAATAACGGTTTTAGCTGTGTAAAAGGAATATCCCTAGATAAGCAACAAACAAAATTTAAACCAAATCCACTACCTCGTATTAAAAAAGCTGACGGAAGTTTTGAATATTTAACTTGGGAAAATGGATTTAAAGAGGTAGCTGAAAGATTAACTAAAATAAGGGAAAAATATGGGAATGAAAGTGTAGCTGCTCTTAGTACTGGACAGATGACAGTGGAGGAGTTTGCTCTATTTGGACATATGATGAGAAATCATTTAAAAGCTAATGTTGATGGGAACACTCGTCTATGTATGGCTACAGCAGCTGTAGCTCACAAACAAAGTTTTGGGTTTGATGCACCTGGGTATACACTTAAAGATTTAGAACTTTCTGATACAATAATTTTTATAGGAGCAAATCCTATTGTTGCTCATCCTATACTTTGGGGAAGAGTAAGAAACAATCCTAATAAAAAGATTATAACTATTGACCCTCGTTATTCAGAGACAGCTAAAAACTCTGACTATTGGTATGGAATAAACTCAAAAACAGACTTAACTCTACTCTATACCTTAGCTAATCTAATTATTGAAAAGGATTATACTGATAAAAAATATATAGAGGAAAACACTGAAAACTTTGAGGGATTTAAAGATTTTGTAAAAGAGTACACAGTAGAGAAAGCCTCAGAGATATGTGGACTTACTCAGGGAGAGATTGAGGAGTTAGTAGAGCTAATCCACTCTGGTAAAAGAGTTTCTTTCTGGTGGACTATGGGAATAAATCAAGGACATGAGGCAGTAAGAAGTGTACAAGCTATTATCAATCTAGCTCTTATGACTGGAAATATCGGTAGAGAGGGAACAGGGGCAAACTCTATAACTGGACAGAGTAATGCTATGGGTTCAAGGGTATTTAGTAATACCACTGGACTTTTTGGTGGTGGAGATTTTGACAATCCTAATCGCCGTGCAAAGGTAGCTAAAGCTCTTGGGATAGATGAATCATTACTCATTGATAAACCTACTCTTCCATATAATAGAATCATAGAAAAAATAAATGCTGGAGAGATAAAAGCTCTTTGGGTAGTATGTACTAACCCACGTCACTCTTGGACTAACAATGAAACTTTTAGAGAGGCAATGGAAAAACTTGAACTTCTAATTGTACAAGATATATATGATGATACTGAAACTTCTGAAATGTGTGATATCTATCTTCCTGCTGTTCCTGGAGTAAAAAAAGAGGGAACTGTTATCAATCTTGAAAGAAGATTATCAGCAGTAAGACCATGTCTTGAAAAGGCTGAAAATGAATTGATGGATTATGAAATCTTCTATGGAGTGGCTAAAGCTCTTGGACTAGAAGATATAACTCAAAATTGGAAAACTCCTAAAGATGCTTTTAACTTTATGAGGGCTTGTTCTGAAGGAATGCCTTGTGATATTACTGGGGTTGAATATGAGGATTTAGCTGAAAGCCATGGTATTCAATGGCCATTTAAATCTGGAGATAAATTGGTAACTGATGAGAGAAGATTATATGAAGATGGAAAATATTTTACTCCAAATAAAAAGGCTAAATTCCTATTTGAAAAGGTAGCTGAAAATCCGCTTCCTACAAGTGAAGAGTTCCCTTATATTTTTAATACAGGAAGGGGTACAGTAGGACAGTGGCATACTCAAAGTAGAACTAGAGAGATTCCATTTGTAATAGATGCTGTATCTAAAGAAGCTTATCTCTATATAAATAGTAAACTAGCAGAGGAAAAGGGTATAACTGAAAACTCTAAAGTGATTGTAAAATCTAAAAATGGAGAGAGTGCTGAATTTATAGCTATGTTAACTGAGGACGTAAAATATAATGAGCTCTTTGCTCCTATCCACTATATAGAGTGTAATAAACTTACTCCATCAGTATATGATGCTTATTCAAAAGAGCCATCATATAAAAGTGCAGTTGTTAATATCTTTTTAAAGGGAGAGTAAATAATTATGAAACGTATAAAAATAGATAGAAAAAAATGTGTAGGATGTCTTACTTGTGTTACTGCCTGTTGTGTAGCTCATAATTCTAGTGATTCTAGAAATAGAATAACTATAGACTCTCAAAAGAAACCTGCTCCAATATTTTGTAGACACTGCGATTTACCAGAATGTGTATTTACATGTATGACTGGGGCTATGAGTAAAAATAGTGATACTGGGTATGTAGAATATAATAAAGAGCAGTGTGCAAGCTGCTATATGTGTATAATGGCTTGCCCATATGGAGTATTAAAAAGTGATAGCTTAACTCATAAAGAGATTATGAAGTGTGATATGTGTTCTTTTGAAGGAAAAGAGGCAGACCCTGAGTGTGTAAAACGTTGTCCTATGGAAGCTATAACATTTGAAGAGGTGAAAAAATAATGAGATTTGTTGTAATTGGGGCTAGTGCTGCTGGTATTAATGCCATTAGAAAACTTCGTGAATTAAATCCTAACTCTGAAATAACTCTGATATCTAAAGATAAGGATATTTACTCTCGTTGTATACTATACCATCATCTAAAGGGTATTAGAGACTTAAAAAAATTATCCTTTGTTGAGGTAAATTTTATTGAAAAAAATAGAGTAGAGTGGATAAAAGGAAAAGAGGTAATAGGTTTAGACACTGTTTCACAAAAGGTAAAATTAGATAATGGAGAAGAGGTTGACTATGATAAACTTCTAATAGCTTCTGGTGCTCACTCTTTTATCCCTAAAATAATGGGAATAGAGGGAGTAAAAAATATTGTAGGATTTAGAAACTTTGAAGATGTTGAAGAGATTGAAAAATTACTTCCCCATGTAAAAGATATTGTAATTATGGGAGGGGGACTTGTAGGAATAGATGTTGCTGCTGGACTACTTCATAAAAATAAAAATCTTTATTTAGTTGAAATGGGAGATAGAATGTTACCTATCCAGCTAGACAAACATAGTGCTACAGTATATGAGAAAGCTTTTGAAAAAGAGGGACTAAAACAGTATTACAGCAATGGTATAGCACTAGTAGGAAGTGAAAATGGAGTAGTAAAAAGAGTGGTATTAAAAAATGGTAAGATTCTTCCTTGTGATTTACTTATAAGTGCTGCTGGTATTAGAAGTAATATAGAGTTCTTAAAAGAGAGTGATGTAAGCTGTGACAATAAGGGACTTCTATTTGATGAAAAGGGAGAAACTAATATCCCTAATATCTATGGAGCTGGAGATGTCAGTGGAAGAGCTCCTATCTGGCCAGTGGCTGTAAAGGAAGGTATCATAGCTGCTTACAATATGAGTGGAATAGAAAAATCTATGGACGACTTTTTTGCTAGTAAGGCTACTATGAATTTTTTAGGTATTCCTACTATGTCTTTAGGTATAACTTCTGGCTATGATGAAAGCTATATTGAAGAGATAGATTTAGATAATCTTGGTAACTATAAAAAAATTATCCACAAAGATGGAGTTATCCATGGAGCTATACTACAAGGAGACCTTTCTTATGCTGGGATATTGACACAACTTATACGTCTAAAAATAGATGTGTCTAAGGTCAAAAAGAGATTGTTTGATATAGATTACTCTGATTTTTTCCATACAACAGAGAATTTTGAATTTACTTATGATGAGGTGAAATAATTAATGATAGACAGACTGAAAAAAATGCCTGTTCCTTTACTTCCTACAATGGTAGGAGCTTGTACACTTTCTAATGTATATCTAGCTCAAGGGTTTCCAATAGTACGTCATATTACTATGATTTCTGCTCTTGTAATTTGGTTGATATATTTAGTTAGAATTTTTCTAGTATTTGAAACTTGTAAATCAGAGTACAAAACAACTGTTCCTAGTAGCTTATATGCTGGATTTACTATGCTTATGATGATACTTGGTAGCTATATATTTGACTTTAGTCCTGAAATGGGGAAGTTATTCTGGTCATTAGGTTTAGGATTACATACTTTACATATTCTTATCTTCACTTATAGAAATATAGTAAAGGATTTCAAGATGGACACATTTGTTCCTAGTTATTTTGTTACTTACAATGGTATAATGGTATCAGTGGTTATAGGTGGAGTGATGAAAGAGCCAACTATTCTAAAGATTGTAACTTACTATGGAATAGGGGTATTCACTTTAATCATTCCTTTTATGATTTATCGTCTGGTTAAACATGATTTAAAAGATGCTTTCTATCACACTCAAGCCATTGTACTAGCCCCTAGTTCTCTATGTACAGTGAGCTATCTAAACAGTGTACAAAATCCTAATATCTATCTACTAGGGTACCTATATATCTGTGTACTCTTAGCACTTATTTTTATAATTTATAAGTTACCTAAATTTTTCTCATTTGGATTTTCTCCAGCATTTGCTGGACTTACATTCCCTATGGCAATAGGAATAGTAGCGACAACTAAGATGAGTGGATATTTAAAAACTATTGGTTATTTAGATTTAGCTATATTCTTAACTCAGCTATCTGGAATACAGATTTATCTAACTTCTGGAATTATCTTCTACATTCTATTAAATATGTTCATTTGGATAAGAAAAGATTGATTATGAGTAGAGGAGTTTTAATCTTAGCTGGGGGAAAAGGAAGTAGAATGGGATATTGTCAAAAGGGGGAGTTATTGTATAATAACTCTACCTTTTTAGATATCATAATAGAAAATTTTAGAGATGAAAAAATCTATATCTCAACTAAAAAAGAGTACTGCACAGATAGAGAAGTCCAATACATATATGATACAAATGTGGAATATACACCTTTTGAAGCTATTTTTAATGCTTTAGATAGATGCAGTGAGGAAACTCTTTTTATAATTGGATGTGATATGCCCTTTATTACTAGAGAGATTTTTCTTAAACTTTTAGAGTATTTAAAAAATTATTCAGGGGTTATCCTCTATGATGAAAACAATCTAACATATCCACTTAGTGCTATATACACAAAAAAATTACTTCCTATTTTGGAAAAAATGAGAGAGAAAAAAAATTATAAACTTAAAGATATCTTTGAAAATAAAAACTGTTTAAAACTTTCAATGAAGGATTTGGAAATATCTAAGAACTATTTTATCAATATAAATACCTTTGAAGATTATGAGAAATATATAAAGTGAGGAAAAAATGAAAAAAAACATTGAGATAGAAGAGGCTTTTAAAATTTTTGAGAGTTCTGTAAAAGATATAGGAATAGAAAAAATTAGTATATCTAAGGGTCTGGGATATATATTGGCAGAAGATATATTCTCTCCTATAAATCAACCTCCCTTTTCAAAAAGTGCTATGGACGGAGTAACTTTAAACTCTAAAAATTTAAAAGAAAATTTTAAGTTTACAATAAAATCTACTATTTATGCTGGAGATAACTGCTCTATCTCACTAGGCTCAAATGAAATACATAGAATAATGACAGGGGCTAAACTTCCACCTGACTGTGATATTGTAATTCCACAAGAGTACTGTTCTTTTCAAGGAAGGGAAGTTGTTATACAAAAATATGGAAAAAAGGGAGATAATATCTGTTTTTTAGGAGAGGATTTTCAAAGGGGAGAATTACTACTAAAAAAGGGAGAAAAACTTGACTATATAAGTCTTGCTCTCCTCTCTAGCATTGGTGTTACTGAAATTCAAGTCTATAAAAAAATCAAAATAGCTCTCATTATCACTGGAGATGAGATTTCTAATCCTTGGGAATCTTTAAAAGAGGGAAAAATCTTTGATAGCAATGGTATGCTTCTTACACAAAGATTAAAAGAGTTAGGATATGAGGTGGATATATTTGAATATCTTGAAGATAGTACTCTAAAAGTATCTCAACGATTAAAAGAGCTAGCCTCTAAGGTAGATGTAATAATTACTACTGGTGGAGTCTCTGTTGGAGAAAAGGATATATTCCATGAAGCTATTGATTTAGCTGGTGGAGAAAAGATATTTTGGAGGGTTAATTTAAAGCCTGGTACTCCTGCTTTATTTTCTCTAATAGATAGTTGTCCTGTTCTATCTCTTTCTGGAAATCCATTTGCTGCTTGTGTAACTTTTGAAATTTTAGGAAGAACTCTATTGGGATTTTTACAAAAAGACTCTTTACTCCCTTTAAAGAGAAATAGTGGAGCTCTTCTATCTGATTTTTCTAAAGGTGGAGATAAAAGAAGATTTGTAAGAGGAAAGTTTTGTAATGGCAAAATAGAGATACCTGATGGTCTTCATAGCTCCTATGCTCTTGGAAGTATGAAAGGTTGTAATGTGTTAGTTGAGATTCCTAGCGGAAGTAATGGAGTAAAAAGTGGAGATGAGGTAGTAATATGGGAGCTATAAAACCTTTTATTTTGCAGATTTGTGGATATAAAAACACTGGTAAAACTACTTTTTTAAATAAGCTTGTAAAGTTTTTTACAGCACATAACTTTAAAGTTGGAACTATTAAACATGATGGACATGATTTTGAGACTACAAATTATTTGGAAGATAATTTCCAACATTTTAATAGTGGAGCAAAAAAAAGTATTGTCTTTTCTAAAAATAAATGGCTTTTAGTAGAAAAGGATAACAAATCTCTTGAAGATATGATTGAAATTATGTCAGATATGGATATAGTAATTATTGAAGGTTGTAAAAATAGCACTCTTCCTAAAATAGAATTACTGAGAAAGGGAGTGTCAGAAACTCCTGTATCCAACCCGCTAAATCGGATAGGGGTATACAGTGATTTTGATTATTTAGGAGAAAAATGTTTTAAAAAAGATAGTGATGAGGTATTTAACTATTTATTAAACTTATTAAAATAGATGGGGGGACTTGTATGAAAAAACCAAAAATTAAATTGACAATTGTAGATAGAGTAGGAAAATGTGGATGTCATAGAGGGCATAAAATAGGAGACACCTTTGATTTTGACGAGGATAGAGGTAGACTCTGTCCTATGGCTTTTCACTCTGGATTTCCATATATAGATATATTGAGTTATGGGGGAGATATACCAAAAAGTAAAAGTGGAGATTACAGATTTGCTTGTCCAGATGCTGATACAATACTTATATTCAAAATTGAGGTAGTAAATAATGAGTAGAGTTAATGAGATTTTAATAGAAGCTTTGAAATTTGAAAATGGTCATATTAGAAGAACTCAACATATTTTAAAAGTTCACTCTTTAGCTAAGCTCTTTGCTGAAAAATTGGGCTTAGATAAAAAAGCCTTAGAGCTGTTGGAGATAGCAGCTATTCTCCATGATATAGGAATTAAATCTTGTAAGGATAAGGGGGTAAATCCCTCTTTAGAAAATCAACTTATTGAAGTAAAAATGATTTTATCAAATTTCTCTAAAAAATATGAGATATCTCCTAAAGAGGAAAAAGAGATATATTTTTTAATAGAAAATCATCATAATTATTTAGATTTGAATAATCTCTCTCATCAAATATTGATAGAAGCTGATTTGATAATAAATATATTTGAAAAAAATAAAGAGGGAATAGAGGGGTATAGAGAGTATTTTAGAACTGATATTGGTAGAGAGATATTAGATACTCTATAACTATTCAAATAACTTGCTAAGAAACTCAAAAAGTGCCTAGTTTATTAAATTTAAGTTAGGACAAAGTAAGGGGATAACTACTCAGCTATTTTTTATTTAAAAAGAAAACTAAGAATTGCTCTATATTTCAAGAAGTTGAATAAGAATTATACAATTCTTTGAATTTTCTTAAATTAATTTGCTGGCTGAGTAGTTACCTTTTTTCTTTTATATTAAATATTTTTATTTTAGGATTTTAATTTAAAAATTCCATACTACTAAAATTTTAGTAAGAAAGAAATTACTCCCTCTCTTGAGCAAGAGAGTATATCTCCTCTTTGTCCTTCTCTTTTAAAAATACACTTATGATAAAGGCAATCACAGGGATTCCAACTATATTAAGTCCTAGACGTAACATAGAAAAACTGTAACCTAAGGCTGTGGATTCAAATATGAGAAGTGGTATCTTCATAGTAGACCAAGCTCCTATAAAAATTAGCACATTAAATATACTTGTTCCCTTTCTTAAAAGTACACCTGCCACTGGAAAGGCTGCATAAAGTGGTCCAGCAGCAGTAGCTCCAATTATAAAGGAAAGTAAAACTCCCACTACTCCAGAACCTTTTCCCATATATTTAATCATTGTCTCTTTCTTTAGCCATACATCTAAAACTCCTAAAAGTATAAATATAGGTGGTATAACTCCTAACATCTCTAAAAGATTATCATAGGTAATACTAAAGGATTTTTTCCCAATCTCTGGAGAGATAAAGAGTAGGGATATATTTATAACCAAAAGTATTAGAAAAAATCTGTATCTTTTTACAAAATTTTTAATCATAGTACTCCCTCCATAACCATTGCCACAACTAGTGAGAACACAAAGGCAGATAGATTTCTTATTATAGTTACCATTATCCCTGACTCCTTCCCTAAAAACATAGAGATTTGCTCTGGAGTCAATACAGCTAACATCACTCCTATCAACAATATAATTGATAGAAACTGTGGCATAATATTTTCAAAGGATTTCCAAGCTTTTTTTAGTACCATCTTTGTTTTCTCTCTACTTTTAATAAAAGAAATAATCAAAGATAGGATAGCAATTATATAAAATACTTTTGTCATTTTCCTCCCCACTTATCTTTAGATAAATAGATTAGTATTTGAGTTTTCAGTAGCTCCTAAATATTGTCCCACTCCTCCCCATCTATCAACTCTTCCTGTGTTATTCCCATAACTTCCATAGACATAGTACAAGCTGTAATATTAGCTCCAGATTCTATGCTCTTTCTCATAAGCTCCTCTAAAGACATTATATTTTTCTTCTTCATTGTCCATCTTATAAGTTTTGCCCCTATTCCTAAGAAATTCATCTTTGACACTGGAAGTTTTTCACTATTCTTAGGTAACATCATAGCAAACATCTTCTCTATAAATGATTTTTTACCTAAATTCTCTTTTTTCAAGATAGATAGTCCCCAGAATGTAAAGAACATTGTTACTTTTTTACCCATAGCCAAAGCCCCATTAGCTATTATAAATGCTGCTATTGCCTTGTCTAAATCTCCACTGAAAACTACAATAGTAACTCCCTCATTAGTTTCTATTACTCTATTGTCTTTTTTTTTTCGATATCAAGATTGGTACTATCTCCCTTTTGTAATGTAGCAAATATGTTTCCATCTTTTTTCTCAAGAGATAGCAGTGTATTTTTTGTTACCTTGCTCCAGCTTTGAATATCATTGTAAAAACCAGGGTCTGATACCTTTACCTTCAATACTTCTCCATCTTTTAAGCTGTCCATATTCTCTTTAATTTTTACTAATGGTCCAGGGCAAGATAGTCCAGATAAATCTAGATACTCACTCTTATCAATCTCTACATTAACTTTTGGAATTTCTACCTCTACTTTTTTCTCTACAAAGTGTAACTCTTTTATTTTAGATTTGATTCCTCCAGCTATATTCTTTACCTTGTATCCATTTTGTGATAAAAATCTAGCTGCAATATATCCTCTAAGTCCAACAGCACAGTAAGCTAAAATCTCCTTATCCTTAGGTAACTCTCCTACTCTCTTTCTAAGCTGGCTAAGAGGAATATTTATACTACCTTCTATTACCCCTGTAACTAGCTCTATCTCCTCTCTAGTATCTAAGATAATCTGTGTATCCCTATTGTAGTTAGCTAAATCCTCCATAAATATCTGCTCTACTAATCCCTCTTCTATATTTAATCCAATAAATCCTGCCATATTAGCTGGAGATTTTGCTGAAGAGAATGGTGGAGCATAAGCTAAGTCTAACTCTGCTAAATCCTCTATCTTTCCACCAAACTTTATAGTTGTAGCTATTACATCTATAAATTTATCTACTCCCTTTACTCCAATAGCTTGAGCTCCTAAAATCTCTCTGTTCTCCTTCTCATATATAACCTTGATACTGATAGGAGTAGCCCCTGGATAGTAATTAGCGTGGTCATTAGGGTGTAGATAGATTTTTTCATAAGAAGCACCTAAATTTTTCACTGTTCTCTCATTTAATCCTGTTGAAGCCCCTGTTAGTCCAAATACCTTTATTATTGCTGTACCTAAACTTCCATTGTATTTCTCATCTCTACCGGCTATATTTCCTGCTACTATTCTTCCCTGTCTATTAGCTGGTCCAGCTAGAGCAATAGAGCTTTCCTCTCTAGTGATAAAGTTCTCTACTAAGATGGCATCTCCTAGGGCATAAACTCCTGAAACATTTGTTTCCAATCTATCGTTTACTAAGATATGTCCTCTTGCTCCTAATTCTATTCCTGAATTTACTAAAAATTTAGTATCTGGAGTAACTCCAATAGATAGAACTATCATATCAGCTACCACTGATTTTCCACTCTCTAGTACTACTTCTACTCCCTCTTCTCTCTCTTTAAACTCCACTACTTTTTCATTAGTCATCAAGTTTATTCCATTAGTAGTCATCTCATATTCTAAGATATTAGTCATCTCTCCATCAAAGGGAGCTAAGATATTTGGAGCTGCCTCTATAAGAGTAGTTTCTACTCCTAAGTGAGTTAGGTTCTCTGCTGTTTCTACTCCTACATAGCCTCCACCTACTACTACTGCTCTTTTTACTCTATCTAATTCCAACTCTTTTTTTATCTTGTCCATATCATTCATATTTCTAAGAGTAAAAATCTTCTTACTGTCTATCCCTTTGATAGGTGGTAATAGTGGCTTAGCCCCTGGAGCAAGAACTAGGTAATCATAGCTTTCACTGTACTCCTCTCCAGATTTTGTTCTTACCTTTACAGATTTTTCCCCTGTATTGACCTCTGTAACCTCACTATTTACTCTTACATCAAGGTTGAATCTAGCTTTTAATTTTTCAGGAGTTTGTACAAGTAAGCTCTCTCTATTTTCAATAACTCCTCCTATATGATAAGGTAGTCCACAGTTAGCAAAAGAAACATATTCCCCTTTTTCAAATATAACTATCTCTAAACTTTCATCTAATCTTCTCAATCTAGCAGCTGCTGAAGCTCCTCCAGCTACTCCTCCAACTATTAATACTTTTTTCATAGTTCCCCTCCTAAACTTCTTTTGTATATTTTTATTATAAGTCTTTACTACACCTTTTGTAAAGTACAGACATTTTTGTCTGTACTTTACTTTTTTGAGCATAAAAGGTAAAATATACTAAAGAGGGTGATAAAATGAATAGAGAAAAACAGTATAATTGCTATTTTGAATTGACTTTAGATATTATAGGGGGAAAATGGAAACCTATTATCCTTTACTATATAAATACAAATAAAGTGGCTAGACACAGTGATTTGAAAAGATTTATTCCCAGTATCAATGAAAGAATGCTGACTAGACAGTTGAGGGAGCTAGAAGAAGATGAGCTAATCAATAGAAAGGTGTACCCTGTTGTACCTCCTAAGGTGGAGTACTCTCTTACTGAGAAGGGACAGGAGCTTATTCCTATCTTAGAATCTCTTGTAAAATGGGGAGCTAAGTATGCTGAGTCAATAGGATTTAATAATTTTAGGATAAATATAGAATAATTCCTTATAGGCTTTCACTTCGGTGGAAGCTTATTTTATATCGTTACTACTCAGCTATTTATGATTTAAAAAGAAAACTAAGAATTGTTCCATATTCCAAGAAGTTGATTAACTATGAGCTTATCTCACTAAAAATGCAAGGGTTAAGTCTTTGACTTATTGCATTTTTTAGCGTTCGATTTCGCTGAGTTAATCTAACTTCTCTTCATAAATTACACAATCCTTTGAGTTTTCTTAAATTAATTTACTGGTTGAGTAGTTACTTCATATCTATAAGTTAGTAGCTTTTCTTCTTACTAAAATTTTAGTAGAATTGACTTTTTATAAAGTTTTTGTTATAATTTAATTACCTAGAACCTGTATGGGTAACTTAAAGTTGTGTGTAAAAGTCGTTATGAGATAAGCTTTCACTTCAGTGGAGGCTTATTTCATATCTATAAGGAGTAACGACTCTTGTAGATAGTAGAACACAACTTTAAGGAGGTACAGAAATGACTGTAACAATTGAGCAGCTGACTATAACTTTGGTAATGATGTAATTCTTCTAGGTGGATTACTTCTCATCATTGTGATTTGGTTACTTAGAAAGTACAGATAATTCTGACCTCACACCCTACGGGGTATTTTTTATATTAACTACTCAGATAGTGAAAAAATTTAAAGAAAACTCAAAAAATTGTGTAAGTTAACAACTACAATATCATTATAAAAGTTCCTATAGTAATAAAGATAGCCCCTAATATAACCTTCATAGTAGCTACCTCTTTTAAAAATATAAAAGCAAAGAAAATAGTCAAGACTATACTAAATTTATCTACTGGAACTACCTTAGAAACCTCTCCTATCTGCAAAGCCTTATAATAACACAACCACGAAGCTCCAGTAGCCAGTCCAGAGAGAACTAAAAATATCCACTCTCTTCCAGAGATGCTCCCTATCTGATTTCCTGTTCTAGTTACAAATACCATTCCCCAAGCCATAAAAAGTACCACAGTAGTTCTTATAGCTGTGGCTAGATTGGAACTTATCTCCCCCATACCCATCTTAGCTAAGATAGAAGTTAGAGCAGCAAACACAGCTGACAAAATTGCATAAAAAAACCACATAATCCTTTTTCTCCTTTAAAAAATTTTAATTTCTACATATTTATTATAACAAATTTCTCTCTAAATTATAAGTTACTCCTCAGCTATTTACGATTTAAAATGATAACTAAGAATTGTTCCATATTCCAAGAAGTTGATTAACTATGAGCTTATCTCACTTCTCTTCATAAATTACACAATTCTTTAAGTTTTCTTAAATTAATTTACTGGCTGAGTAGTTACAATTATAATATATTAACACCTTTCTCTTATTAAAAAACCACAAGAATTACGAAGATTGAAAGTTATTACAAATTCATTGATATATTTTACTTATTTATTTACAGATTTTTCTACCTCATCTAACATTATCTCAGTAGATTTTAATCCTCCACTAGCTGTATACCATACTACCGAATTTAAAAATACAATATTTCCATTTTGAGCTGCCTTTGTAGATTTCACTATTGAATTATCAAAAGCCTTATTAGCTAGAAGATTATCTCCCACAACTGCTGCCTTATCCACTATATAGATATAATCTGGATTTTTCTCCAATAGATATTCAAATGTTACCTTGTTTCCGTGAGTACTAGCCACTACCTCTCCAGTTGTCTTAAACCCTAGATAGTCATAGAATATTGAAAATCTTGACTTCTCTCCATATGCTGCTATTCTACCATTATTAGATAGTAATACCATAGCATTGTATCCCTTCTCCTCTACCTTAGCTTTTATAGAGTTAACTCTACTCTCTATCTCTGCATATTTTTCATTTAACATTTGAGAGTTATCAAATACCTTTGTTAAAATATCTATATTAGTTTTTAATCCCTTCATATAGTCAGTAGATGAAGTTTCCACAAAAATTGTTGGAGCTACTTTTGATAGAGATGAGTAGAAATCTCTCTGTCTTCCTGCTATAATTATCAAGTCTGGCTTAGCCTCATATATTTTTTCTAAATTTGGCTCCTTTAAACTTCCTAGATTTGCATATTTATCACTACTATATTTTGATAGATGCTCAGGTACCATATCTCTTGGCAATCCTATCACATTAGCTCCCAAAGTATCTAGTATATCCAAGATTCCATAGTCAAAAACCACTACTCTTTTAGGATTTTTTGGAACTTCTACACTTCCTAAAGAGTGTTCTATAACCACTTTTTCTACCTCTGCTCCCTGATTTTCAGAGCTTTTTATATACATAAATCCAATAAAAGCTATAAATACAACTATTATTCCTACAATTATCTTTTTCACTGTTCCTCCTTAAAAATATACACAGATATTCTTATTATTTATTTTTGTAATATCAAATTCCATCTCATAGAGATTTTCTAGCTTATCTTTTACTACGATATTTTCACAGCTATCCATATGCTCTAGCCTACCATTTTTCATAGCTAGAATATAGTCTGAATAAACTGATGTAAAGTTTATATCGTGCATAACTATTATTATTGTCTTATTTAAATCCTTTACCATCTTTTCAAATGTTCTCATCATCTGAACAGCATTTTTCATATCCAGATTGTTTAGTGGCTCATCTAGTAAGATATACTTAGTATTTTGAGCAATAACCATAGCTATGTAAGCTCTCTGTCTTTGCCCACCACTTAGCTCATCTAGGTACTTATCCTTAAACTCCTCTAAGTTCATATACTCAATAGCTTCATCAATATATCTTATATCCTCTACAGTAAGCTTCCCTTGTGAGTGGGGAAATCTTCCAAAGGAAACTAGCTCATATACTGTAAGCCTGATATTTGTGTTGTTCTCCTGCTTTAGTATTGCCAAAGTCTTAGACAACTCCTGCTTATCCCACTCCTTTATAGATTTTCCATCTATAAATACCTCTCCCTCATCTGGGGCAGATAGTCTACTCATCATAGATAGAAGAGTACTCTTTCCAGCTCCATTAGGTCCTATTATACAAGTTATCTTTCCATCTGGAAACTCTGTTGTAACATCTTTTACCACATATTTTGAACGATACTTTTTACTTAAACCTTTTATCTCAATCATGCTATTTTTCTCTCCTTCAATAGTATATTTAAAAGATATATTCCACCTACAAAATTGATTATTGTACCAATAGAGATAGAGTTATTGAAAACCTTTTCCACCAGCAGTTGTCCAAATATTAAAAATATAATATTGAGGACTATACCTGCTATTGACAGATAGATATGTTTGTAAGTAGAAAAAAGTTCCTTGGCTATATTTACAGTAAGTAGTCCTAAAAAAGTGATAGGTCCTACTAGGGCAGTGGATATTGAAACTAGGATAGAGATTACCACAAGATACTTTTTCAAAATTCTATTGTAATCTAATCCCAAGTTTATAGCTTGGTCGTGTCCAAGGCTCAATACATCTAGTTGGTTGTGTTCTCCTATTATAAAATATATCACTACCCCTAAAATTATATAGGCAATTATTAAAAGATATATATTAATTGTATTGTAGCTAGCAAAAAGACTAGATTGCAGTATCAAAAACTCATTGGGATCCATAATAACCTGCATAGAGTTAGAAAGACTATCTAAAAAAGTCCCTGTTACCATACCTATCAAAACCATATAGAGTATCTTTCCCTTGGAATTTCCACTGAAAAGCTTTTGTAGACTGCTAGTAATAAAAACCATAGCTACAATAGTTAGAAAAAATTTAACTATATCATCTGATAAAATTGGTATAAATTTATGGAAGATAAAAAATATAGCTGTCTGTAAAAATACATACATAGCATCTAATCCCATCACACTAGGAGTCAAAATTCTACTGTTGGTAATAGTCTGAAATATCAGTGTAGATACAGAGATACAGATTCCACTTAGAATTATCCCAAAAAGTTTTGGAATACGTAGCCCTATAAGAAATCTAAAATTACTGAAATTTACTCCCAACATTAGAAATACTCCAATAAAAACAAGCATCACTAAAAAGAGTATTGAAAGTTTATGCTCAATATGTTTATGTTTAGTATTCAAGTTTTAACCTCCTTAAAATAAGTATTAAGAAAATTCCACTTCCTATGACACCAGATACTAAACCTATTTGTATCTCATATGGATAGATTATAACTCTTCCTAAAATATCACAAAGAAGTAAAAAGGCACTTCCAGAGATTCCACTTAGATAGATATTTTTAGAAAGATTATCTCCATTGAACATAGAAACAATATTTGGAATGATTAATCCTAAAAATGGGATAGCTCCTATTGTTATGATTATTAGAGATGAGATAATACAAACAAGCCCAAGCCCAATATTTACAACTTGCTTATAGTTCAGTCCCAAGTTTGTAGCAAACTCCTCTCCTAACCCTGAGATTGTAAATTTTTTAGAGTATAGGAAGGCAACTATTACCAATGGGATAGTGAGATAAAGTAACTCATAATTTCCCTTTATTACCCCTGAAAAATCTCCAAATAACCAAGCACTAAGATTTTGTATCATATCTCCCTTATAAGCAAAAAACATAGTCAGTGAGCTTACTATCCCACTTATCATAATTCCTATCAGTGGTACTAATACATTATCTTTAGATTTTATCTTTCTGATAATTCCTAAAAATAGAAAAGTCCCTCCCATAGCAAAGATAGAAGCTACTATCATCTTTAAAATAAGGCTCTCATAAGGAAAGAATATCATCGCCACTAATATTCCTAGCTTTGAAGCCTCTGATGTTCCTGCAGTAGTAGGGGATACAAACTTATTCATAGTGAGCTGTTGCATAATAAGTCCACAAATACTCATTCCAAATCCTGCTACTATTATACTGATTGTCCTTGGAATTCTACTAAATATAAATATATTATAGCTATGACTTCCTTGAACAAAGATTTCATTTATCTCTGTGGAAGCTACCCCTAACAATGTAGAAATCATTGCTAGGAGTAGAAGAGCCACAGTTACAACTATATTGTACATAAAACTCTCCTTAAATCTTTCATATTAATTAAAATGTCATCTTAAATCCCATATAGTAACTTCTCTCTTCCCCTGGGTTAGCTGTAAGTCCTCTATTGTTTTGAGATTCATAGTACTCTTTATTAAATAGATTGTTTATTCCAGCTTTTACTGTAAGTGATTCAGTTACTCTATATCTCACTCCTACATCTGTTAGACTACGAGATGAGTTCATTATCCCTTGCCCCTCTTTACTTCCCATATAAGTATAAGATACAGTAGTATCTAGCTTAGAAGTAAGTCTATAGTTTGCACTTACATTTGCCTTAAATCTTGGTATCTCCTCTAATCTCTCTCCATCTTTATTTTCAGCTTCCATATATACAAATCCAGAAGATAGAGTTAAGTCTCCAAAATAGTTTTCCATTGTAAACTCTAAACCATTTCTAGTAGTTTCAGCCTCATTTCTAAAGTATTTAGAGTTATCTCCATCTATCTTATATCCAGTTATCTCATCTTCCTTTTCCAATCTAAATATTGATGCTGAGATAAAAGTATTATCCAATACATAGTCCTTCATTCCTAACTCATAAGTAGTAGAAGTTTCTGGTTTTAATACAGAGTTATTCTCTGTTTTTTGTCCAGGAGTAGGAGTCATATACCCCTTTTCAAATCTTACAAATACACTTCCTGTGTCTCTGTATTTGTAGTTTAAAGTTGTCTCATATGAGTTGTTAGTTAGGTCATAATCATTTCTAGTAAGAGTTGTTTTTCCCTCTTTGCTAGTATCATCTCTATTGATATCAAACTCTGCCCACTCATATCTATATCCAGCTATAAACTCTAGGTTTTCAGTTAGATTATATTTATTTAAAATATATGGCGACACTATATCTTTTTGATAGTTGTAGATAGATGTAACCCCTTTATCTGATACTCCCTTTCCTGTAAATTTACTAGATATAGCATCTAATCCTACTATTACAGTTCCTCTCTCATATTTTTGAGTGGCTTTTAATAGTACCCCTGTTGTTTCCTCTCTAAAATCTTCACTACTTGATGTAGATTTTAAAGTGTAAGTTCCTAAAGGTTTTTTATTTGAATCCTTATCTTCACTTAGAGAGTAACCAGAAGTATTACTTCTATTGTACATATTAGTGTTGTAAGCTGTAACTCCTAAAGTAAAATCTTTATTTGGAGTGTACTCATACTTTCCTGTTACATTTTCCTTTGTAATATTTCTATCTGTAGAAGTAAGTCCCTTAGCCTTTCTATTTTGCTCTAAAGTTTCTAATCCATAGTCAGATAATTTTTTTCCATTTGTTAATTTTATATCTCTTTGTAGAGCATTTCCAGATGTAGTTTCATTCTCTACATATCTTGAGGCAGATATTCCAAACTTATGTTTTTCAGAAAGCTTGTATTGAATATTTCCATCAATATAGTCACTTGCCCCCTTCTCTCCCTCTCTGAACTCTCCATTATTTTGTCCAGCATAGTTCATTCCAAAAGAGATTTTATCATTTAATTGATAGTTCCCCCCTGTTGAAAACTTTTTGTTATTGAAAGAGTCAATATCACTCTCTACATAACCACCTGTATATCCTCCAGATTTTGTTATGATATTAACTACTCCTCCAGAAACTCCATTTCCATATAGAACTGCTCCACCACCTGGAGATATCTCTATTCTCTCTACATTACTCATAGGGATAGTTTCTAGCCCTAGCCCCTTTCTAGTAGGATTAAATGGATTTATTGCCACACCATCTACTAGAATCTTGACATTGTTCATAGCTGAATCTCCACTACCTCTCATATCGATTACAGCTCCATTCCTTGAATTAACTATATTTATCATAGGATTGTCATCAAGGGCTTCTATCACATTTTTATAATTTTTCTCCTCAATCTTCTCCTTTGTTATAACACTGATATTAGTTGGCTCATCTAATAGAGTAGTTTCAAATCCCATAGATGTAACAACTGTTTCTCCTAAGTGTATACTTTCCTCTCCTCTGGCAACTACACCAGCACAAATTAAAAATGACAGTATTGCTAATTTTTTCATCAATATTTTCTCCCTTTTTCATATACTTTTCACACAGGTTTCATTATATACAAAAAAAATCTTCATGTCAAGATATTTTGAATGTAAAAATTATTATTTTCAAATTAAAAATATCAAATATCTAATAATATTGACTTTAAATATTAATTATAATATAATATAAAAGTTTTAAAATACTTTATGAAATTTTAAGGAGAAATATGTTAACAAAGTTAATTATTACAGTTTTATTTTTTACACTTAACCTTATTACATTTTCTAAAATGACTGAATACCAAGATTTTTCCAGTGAGCGTTCAACTTGGTTTTTCAAAATTGACAAAGAGGGGAAGAATACTATCTTTTCTGATTTCTACCCACCCTTTGATCCCAGTGTAAAAGTTGAAAATTTCTCTCCTATTATGGAGTACAACTTAGATTCAAATTATTATTTTAATAATCAAAATAATTTTATGGTTGAACTGGAGGATTTAAAGAAAATATACGCTCCCTACTTCTCATACTCATTAGAAAAAGATAGATTGAATATAGAGTTTGTGAGATATGACAAGGAGATAATTGGTAACTTAGGAAAGAAAAATACTAAGTTAGAATACACTAAAAGAGTTTGGAATCTATCATTGGATATTAAAAATAGTGTAGGAGAGATAGAGTATTCTCAATATGAAAAGTTTATTGGAGGAAGAAATAAGAAGTTTATTGAACCTACTAAAATTTTAGTAAGAAAGAGATCTACTATCACTCTCTCTAATAAGGATTTTGAAAAATCTGGAGATAAACTCTATATATCAGCCTCTAAAATTATGAAATACTTTGATATAAAAACTATTATCCAAGAGGGGTATCTAGCTTTACAGTTTGATAATATTCCTAGAATTACTACCCAAACCTCTAACCCTCCATCTGCTAAAAATATTTGGCTTTCTGGGGGAGTAGAGAGGACAGATGAAAACTACACTTGGGCTGACTATATGAATGATATTATTGAAGGGAGAAGAAAATCTGGTTGGTTTTGGAAGGGAATATATATCAGTGAAAAGGACAGCTTTAAGGACAATGATGGAAAAAGTATTGAGCCAGATATCAATAGGATAGTTCCTCTAGCTATCTATATACCTAGCAATTACTCTCCTAAAGATAGTAGATTGGCTTTTATCTTACACGGAGGGACAGGAAATGAGAATGCCTCTGCATATAGACTAGCTCAAAGGGATATCTACTTGGAAAAATATGCTGAAAAATATAACTATATCCTTGCCTTCCCTAATGGTTGGACACAAAATCCACTGTGGATGCATAGACAAGCTCTGGTATCCTTTGAGAAATCCTATGACTTGGTTATGGAAAATTTCCCTGTAAGTGAGGATAGAGTCTTTTTGATGGGGAACTCTCTAGGGGGAAGAGGAACTTTTGATGTGGCTATGAGAAAACCTAATATGTTTCAAGCTATTGTGTCTACTGCTCCAGCTTGGGGGGTAAAAACTCACAGTCAATGGGTACAGAATAGGTACTCAGTAAAGGATATAGAAAGTGTTCCTACACTAATTGGTGTAGGCACTGCTGATTCTACTTTTTCCTTTAGAGTGGAAGTTGGAAACAAGGTGGATAAAGGTTGGATTACTAGGGATATTGAACCATATCTAAAAAATGCCACATATATAACTGTTGAAGAGGGAAATCATACATATAATTGGGGAAGTATCTTAGATATTATCTTTGATTTCTTTGAAAGCAATCTTGAAAATAAAAGTAATCCTACTTCTAAAATCTCCTCTGTTACCCTCAATGGAAAAGAGATAAATGGGACAACTATGATTGAGCTAGGGGATTTTGAAAAAACCTTTGGAGATAGATTTAAGGTGTATAAAGTCTACTCCTATGATAAGAAGATAGAGAATGCTGTAGAATACTATACTATTATCTCTAAAAATCAGACTCTAAATTTCAAAGTTGGAGATAGAAAATATAGAAAAAATATAGAGCGTTATAAAGAGGATATTGGTAAAAGAGATAAGGATATTGAGCTTCTTGACAATGCCCCTACTTTTTCTCAAGCTCCTACTTTAATTGATGGGAAGGTGTATATTCCTGTTAAGGAGATTTTAGAGGTTATGAGATAGGAAGCTTAGAAAAATTAGAAAGTATCTTATAAAATTCTTGAGGTACTTTCTTTTTTTATGTTATAATTGGATTAGAATATAAAAGTAAGAATAAATTTTTACCCATTTAAAAATCACTTTAAGAAAGTTAAAATTACACTTAGAGCAAAATATTATCTAAATATCTAAGGAGAAGATCTATGAATTATTTGAACTATTCCCTTGTATTAAAAAATTATCAGTATTTAATAACTTTTTCAAAAGAAAGAAATATTTTGTCAGATGTTATTTTTATAATAGAGTAAAATTTTAAAAAGATAACTAAAAATGGTTTGAGTTCTCTGTAAATTATTTTTCTATCTGAGTAGCTATAAAAAAGGAGCTATCGTGGTATAGGAGAAGTAAAGGAAAAGGAAAAAAATTTACTGCAATGAGTATTGTGTAAGCACTAGCAATTGAAAGTAAACTTTTTTCCTTTTATATTATTGAATTATTTTATTTTTTGATTTTAATTTAAGAATTTGCAACAGCCTCTTTTATTAAACAATGAATATATTCTGTTGTTTTATCTTGAGCTTTATGATTTCTAGCTTCTGTTTTATCAGCTTTAAATCTTTTATGTTCCTTTTCATATACTGAATATTTTCCATAACGAGACATTATCTCTTTTATTTTTTCTATTGGTATAATCCCCTCGCAGTTATAGCTTAAGAATATATACTTAAATTTAGCATTTTTTACTAAATGCTCAAATGTTAATACAGATTGTACTTTTGAACAATATTTAGATTTTTGATAGCTATAATCTCTTAAACCAGTTTTTCCCATAATTATAGGCTCATCATATTTGGCAATTGTTTCTAATATATGATAGTTTGAAGAGTATTGTCTATGATTATATGGTGGATCTAAATACAAAACATCCCCTTCTATTCTCAAAATCAAATCATTAATATCATCATTGTATACTTTATTTTCTTTATTGTTAAAATTTACAATAAGTTCTTTTAGTTGTAATGGTTTAGCTGCTGATTTTTTAATTTTTTTTAAAAAGGCTCCATAGACAGAAGCTGTATTAGCTACTTGGTCAATCCCTTCTAATAAGATACTTATTAAGTAAAAATATTCATTTTCCTCTATTAGATGCTTCTCTTTCCACTCTTCAATCTTGCTTCTTATAGCATCACACTTCATTCCATTCTCATCAGAAAAATAAACTCTTTCAAACTCTTTTCCTTGAGTTCCCCCTAAACAATAATTATTATAGATAAATCCCTTTTCTCCCTCTAAACTTTCTAAAATATTTATTATAAAGCTTAACTTATTTTCTATATTTTTTAATTCTGGGTACTCTCTAACTAATCCTTTAAACTCTAACTCTTTATTATTTTCAATCAAAGCTTTTATAAGGCAGTAACTATAGTAGTGTAAAGCATTAGAGATAACTTGGCAACCTAATCTTTTAAAACTACTCCCTACTATTCCTGTTCCAGCAAACAAATCAGCAAAAATTAACTCTTCCCATCTTCTTTTATCATTGTTTGCTAATAATGTTTTTTCAATAGTTTCTTTTATAAAATCACACAATTGAAGCTTAGAACCAATATAATTCATTTTTCCTCCTATTTTTTAGCTAACTTAATCATAAAATTATATCATATTAAAAATTACCTGTAAATATTTAAGCAAAATTGTAACTTGCTATCTCTAGAAATTTGATAAATTTTCAGGTAAAATAGTTATTAGGAAAAGTTTTTTATCTAGTATTTAATTCATTAACTTTTCCTCTATTCTTCCTATCCTCTCATCTATCCTTTTCAAACTATCAGCCAGATTTTTATTACTCTCTGTTTGTAACTTTAAAAAAAGATTTTTTTCTCTCTCCCAGACCTCCTTATCTATCTTTTTCTCTATCTTCTCCTCTAGGCTTCTACTTTTATTTTCCAGAAGAGAGAGCATATACTTGTGATATCCCACTCCAAAGGCTAAGATTGAGAGAGTAGTTTTTATGATGTCCAGCTCCATTATTATCAACTCCTTTATCTTTGACTTTTTGTTTAAAATTTGCTATAATTTAATTACCTAGAACCCGTATGGGTACTTATAAGTTTGATGATTTGAGTTCAGAATATTAGCCCTAATTTTTATTGGGGCTTTTATTCTGCCCTTGAACAAGGTAGACATCAAACTTATAAGGAGGTACAGAAATGACTGTAACAATTGAGCAACTAAATATCAACTTTGGTAATGATGTAATTCTTCTAGGTGGATTACTTCTCATCATTGTGATTTGGTTACTTAGAAAGTACAGATAAGTTCTGACCTCACACCCTACGGGGTCTTTTTTATTTCTGTCTTTTCAAACACTATCTTATAAATCTTATCATCAATATCACTATCAGTTCTCTTTACTAGCTCCTCAAGTAATAGAATTACTACTTTTTCCAACACCAAAGTTCCCAGATATTTTATAAGAAAGTTTTTTAAAAAATTAATAATCATTCCAGCTATTTTACTCATTGTCCATCACTCTCCTCTTATTTGACTTTTTATCTAAATTTTGCTATAATTTAATTACCTAGAACCCGTATGGGTACTTATAAAGATAATTGGTTATCAAGTTCAGAATATCAGCCCTAATTTTTATTGGGGCTTTTATTCTGCCCTTGAACAAGGCAGACCAATTATTTTTATAAGGAGGTACAGAAATGACTGTAACAATTGAGCAACTAAATATCAACTTTGGTAATGATGTAATTCTTCTAGGTGGATTACTTCTCATCATTGTGATTTGGTTACTTAGAAAGTACAGATAAGTTCTGACCTCACACCCTATGGGGTCTTTTTTATTATTTCAACTCTATATGAGGATTGTCCCAACCCAATTCCAATAATCAAGGAGTTCTTATAGAACGACTATGATTATTGAGACACAGAAGTTTATCTTCTGTGCTACCTTAATTCTATATGTGGATTGTCCCAACCCCAATCATATCCGAATGTCAGTTTCAAACCTAATTTTTTCCCAGCTAATTTAAAAGTTTCTATTAACTTTTTCCATCTATCATCTTTTGAACTATCAGTATTTTTCCAACCTACATAATATACATCTATTGCTTTTCCCTCTTGGTGCTTACTTATATTAGTTACCCCATCACACTTACTTTTCTTTTCTCTGTATAATTGTTTCTGTCTTTCTGTACTTCTCAATCCTTCTACTACAACAAAATCTACTTTTGAAATAGCTAGAGCATATCCAACTAAAAGGACTAATCTTTCATCCACTCCTTTTAAATTCTCTTTACTCCTCTTACTTGCCTTATACATTTCTCCACCTCACTTATAAAAAAGAGTTGTTGTCAATTTTTAAATTGAAATCTAAAAATAAAACTCCTTAATTATACAAAAAGGAAAAAGTTTACTTTCAATCGCTAGTGCTTATGCAATGCTCATTACAGTAAATTTTTTCCTTTGTTTCTCTTCTATTCCCTTTTCAATTTCTTAAATTATATTCTCCTATACTGGATTATCTTCTAAGTATTTCTCATAAGCTGTAATTAAATCTTTATTCTTAGCAATAGTTAAAAGTTGAGATTCATACCCTTTTTTCTCCTTTTCTACTGCTTCTTTCCAAGCTTCATAAGATTCGTGAGGACAACCCTCTGGAAGTGGTGTCGAATCATCTTGCATACATTGAATATGTGTAACTACTGCTTTACAGTCAAATATATTTGATTTAATAGAAGCTTCTCTTTTTACAGAGTTTCTTAAGCTTTCTAACTCTTTTTTTACTGTTGTTTGTACTGCCATATCTCTCTACCTCCTACTTTATATTATACTCCTGGATTTTGCTCTACATACTTATTAAGTGCCACTAATAGCTCTTTTGCTTCTGCTACATTTGCTAATGAGTTTTGAGCAGATTTTAAATCCTTTTCTACATCTGCAACCCACTCATCATAGCTTTCAAATCTACACTCTTCTGGTAATGGTGTAGAGGCTTTTTTCATCTCAGCAATTTTTTCAATTAAAGTTGTACAGTTTAAAACTTTAATATCATAAGACGCTTCTCTTGAAACTAGTCCTGTTAAATCCTCAATCTCTGCTTTTACTGTATCTAATACTGCCATATTCCTACCTCCTCATTATTTAATACTTATCTGTTTCTTTATAGATATATTATATATTTTTGAAGTGAGAATTTACAGTAAACCCAAGTGGTGTGGAGTGGTATAGCTTACTCTATAATCAAGATAATTATTAACTCTTTTTTCTTACTAAAATTTTAGTAGTATTTTTTATTTTCCCCCTTGACAAACTGAATTTTATGAGCTATATATTATTAGGATTACTACCATACTCCTCCTCTATTAGAATTCCTACGCACTATTCCCAATTCTATTAGAGTTTCTGTATGTCTTAGTCGTCCCCTTTTAATATTTCCCCCCACCCTTCTAGGGGGGGTTTTTATTTGGAATACCTACTCCATAATCAAGATAATACTAGGGGTATATATCACTCTCCTCACTCCTATCTTCCTAGATAAAATCTCCCCATTATTGATTTTTTCATAGATAGTATTGATATGTCTACCTAGATAATCAGCTACCTCTTTAGGAGTTGCCCACTCTTTCCCTAGAGATTTTACTATTCTCTCACTGATAGCCCTATTCACAGGAGAGAGATTTTCCAATTTCTTTAATATATACTCTTCATTACTCATAGTTTTCCTCCTTTCAATCTCTTTTTACAGTTCCACTATATCTCTCAATTAAAAAATTTCTTCCAAGCCCTGTCCATTTTCTATCATAGATTATCTTTCCATTTTCCAATTCTGTCTGTTTTATACTCACATACTCTTTATCAGAATACTTACTGCACAATACCCAAGTTCCATTGACCTTATACTGTATCTTATCCTCTTCCAAAAGTTGATTTAGAGCATTGGCACTTTTTAGTCCCAACTCCTTTGCTATCTCAGTGGTAGTGTAAAGTTTTCTTGAGTGTACCAAGTTATTCACTCTATTTTCTAGGGATAACTTTGTTTCCTCTAGTTTTACTAACTCCTTAAGAGCTTCTAGATAGGTTTTAGGGAGCCTTCCTTGAGCTACTTTTAATTTTTTCTCACACTGAATAAAGTAGACTCTAGCCTCTCTACCTCTGCTATTATTTTCCACCATAGATAGCTCCTTAGCTACATCTAATTTTACTGCATAGTCGTATTTTCGCCCTCTAGAGTTTCTTACTAAAATTTTAGTATAATCATAGTCCTCTATAAATTCATACTTTTTAATCCTATTTTCAATCCAATCATTAAATCTTGTGGCAATCCCTAAAAACCTATGTAACTCCCTAGCACTTACAAGCTGTTCCCCACGCTCATTCTCTCTTATTGCTATCAACTCTTTTACCTGTCCATCTCTACTACTTTTTACATCTTCCATAGTTACCCCCTTTTACTTGTAATCTCCTCACTGGCTTTTCTCATCTTTTCATAGTACTCTACCTTCAGATTTTCAGAAAAAATAGAATTTAAAGAGAACTCTAAATACTCCTCTATCATATCCTCATAGTTAGTTCTTCCCTTCTCGTAGTCATCTAAAAGTATATTGACCTTTGAGCTAAGCTTTTTTCTCAGTTCCTTTTCACTAAATACCTTTTTATCTCTCTCCCTTATCTCCCAATTATCCCTAAGTGCCTTATATATAGCTCCCTCTCCCCAAGCTTTCTCCTTAGCTACACCAAGTACAGAGTTTATTCTCTCAAAGTTTACCCTTCCATTTTTCAATAATTCCATAATATTTCTACAAGTTTCTACTCCCAGTCCATAGTTTTCTAAAGCTGACTTAATCTGATAAACACTATCTTTTTCTCCACTAGAACTATTTTCAAAAGAACTACTAGAACTACTCTTAGACTCTATCCCAACTAGATTATCTAGCTTAGTAGTTTTTAGTTTTTTATCTAAGTTATTTATATATAGTTCTTTATTTGTATCTATTTTTTCTCCACCAAGGTGGCAATTTTTTTCCTCCCTTGCTGTTAAATCTCTCTCCTCCTTGGAATCTATTTTCTTGCTCTCTTGGTGTAAAATATCTCCCTCCCTTGCTGACTGATTTTTCTCTTCCTTAGAATCTCCCTCTCTATCCTCTTGGGAGTTATCCTTCTTATGAGAAGATAGAAGTTTTGCTATCTTTTCATAATCTAACTTGAAATATCTCTTCATTGGCATACCCTTATTTTCCTGTAAGAGAATACCCAAAATCAAAAGCTCATTGATACAATTAGTTTGCTTATGCTTAGTTAACCCTGTCATCTTCTCTATCTGTGGTATTGTCTGATAAAACCAGCCATTTTTGTCAGCTAAAATCTCATCTGCTTCCACTAGAGCTGTCAAAAAGAAAGCTGTTTCAATTCCAAGAGTCTTTACCAAGTGTTTGTTTAAAATATAGAAATTGCTTGCCATCAGTAATTGCTTAATCGAATTTTTTTCCATATCTCCTCCTTTACAACTCCCATTTTTTTATAATTTTTTACTATTTTGTCTTGATTTTTTTATAACCATCTATTATAATATTATTAATAAAAATATATAGATAACAATAACTGATTATATATAAATGGGGGCTGATTTGATGAAAAACTATGATACAGCTACAAATACACTAGAAAAAAATAGTGAAGAACAAACTAAATCTATTCTTGAGCTTATAAAAAAATTTACTGATGAAAGGAAAGATGATTAGCCTCTCTTTTTTATTACCAATTCATAACCAAGAAGATTTAAAAACTCTTCAACTTTTTTATAAGTAATTCCACTATTAGTTTTTAATTTAGTTAATACTTTATTGACTTCTTGTCTTGTTTTTCCACAAGCTTTCCCCATTTTAGCTTTAGTTCCAAACTGATTTTTTATCTCAGCTTCTACAAAAATATAGATATTTTCCAATTTCATCTCTTCCCTCCTTGTATCCTTTTGTTATACAACTTAATTGTATCACAATAGAGAAACACAGTCAAGAGGATTTCCTTTTTTCTTAACTGCTACTTTTTAAAAAATCTAAAATTTTTTCTATATTCCCTAAATTACATTTTTCTTGAATTCTCTTTATTCCCTATCATAAATAGTTATTCAAAAAAAACTCAAGAGTGTCTTTTATAACAAAACATTCTTGAGCTTTTATATAGCTGTCTATCTAATTTTCAATTACTTTAATTTTTCAATCTCTTTTCTAATAACCTCTAATTCCTCTCTATCCTCTTCAATAGTTCCCTTTTTATAGCTTTGGAATTCCAATTTATCTACAATATTTTTCAAAAGCTCCTTTCTATCCTCCACACTTAGCCTTTGGAAAAACATTTCAAACACCGATTGAGTATCTAAATTTTTTATAGCTGAAGTGACAATATCACTATTTTCTTTCAATTCCTCTAGTAAAAAATTAGGTATATACTCATTTATATACTCTCTCAACAAAATATCTTTTTTATTTGGATAGGTTTTAATCAATTTTTCTAATACATCAAAATTTGCTGGACGTGTCCCTCTCTCTATCTTATCAATATAGGAAAAATTTATCCCCGTTTTATCTGACAACCCTCTTAAACTGTCCCCAGCTTCGAGTCTTACTTTTTTCATCATCTCATTGAAAGACATTTTTCTCTCCTTTCTCCAATGTGTAACATTTTTATAGTCTAATTATACAATATTTTAAAAAAAATTCAAAGAAAAAAGTATCTCTTTTGCTTGACAACTTTATCACTTTTGTGATACGATATAACTAATAAGAATCAATTTAATTTTTTTTACCTTTTGTGTATCCTGTTTGTATACGATATAGAGGAGAGATTATATGATAGAGAAAAAAATAAGAAAGATATTAAGGTTGATGAAAGAGTATGAGCCTTTACAGGACTATTTCAAAGTGGTGCTATCTGTGTATGGCTCTGAAATAGTAGTAAATCTTAAGCCTTTTGATTGGGAATACTATGGAGAGAGCTTAGATTCCACTCTTGATGAGGTTATCAAAGATTTAGAAGAGGCTATCCAAGAAAAAGATGAGGAAGAAAGAGAAGCAAAAGAGGAAATGGAGCAGAGGGAGAGAGATTATTGGGAAGTACAAGGGGCAAAGAGAGGGTTTGTAAAATGCTTTTAGAGGTGGAATATGGAAAAAACTTTTTTAAAATTGGATAAGACAGAGCTAACTCCAATAGGTACTGAGAAAGAGGAAAAAATCACTGAAAAACAGAGGAGATATATATTTGTACTTGTTAGAAACTATGCAGATTTGACTAAATATACTCCTGAAGAGGCTAGAGATATACTCACTGCCATATATTGCTGTGAAAACCATCTCTTGCCCTTTTCCCTCTCTGATTGCTCCCAAGAGAGAGCTTCTGATTTTATAGAGTTTTTATTGAGATATACAGAGGAGTGGAAAAGATAAGAGGAGGTTACAAAAATGTACTCCTCCTCTTGACTAGGCAAAATATTAAAAGGAAATTAGTTGCTACTTACTACCTCTTTTCCATCAAAAACATAGGCTATTTTTATTATCTCTTTTACTCCATATCTCTCTAATTCTATATGGTATTTTTTATCCTCTATCTGCTCTAAAGCTTCTTTTGCCTCTTTTTCTGGGTTACTCTTAGCTCTTTTTAGCTCCAAGATATATCCTGCCTTTGATTTATCCTCTGGAAATAAGATTATATCTGCTCTTCCATACCCTGTTTCCATATTTGACTTTATAGTATAGTATCCATCTAGTGCATAGAAAAATCCTGCTAGTAGCATATGATAAGAGTTCTCATACTTCCTGCTTGTATCATATGAACTCATAACATAGATAATCAACTTTTCTATTGATTTATCTAGTTGTCTTAGATTCTTATCATATAATGCATCTCTTAACTCATCTACTACTCTATACTCTCCAAAGATTATGCTTAAAAACTCATCTTTAAAAAAGTTAGTAATCTCCATATTAGGTATTCTAACTAGATATCTTCCATCTTCCTGTTTTCCTTTTATTGTCAAGTATCCAGAGTATACCATAAGCTCCCATACTTCACTTGCTGATAGATTATTTCCAAATCTTACATTATCTGTTATTCTTACTGCTACATTCTCTTGGTTAAATATTTTTTCAAGAGTTTCTAATCCCTCTGCTCCTGTATGTTGTAACAACTCTTTTATCATAAAATTTGAGCTTGTATTTATCCAATATGATTTTAACTCTTTATTTTTTACAAAATTTAATATACTCCAAGGATTATATATCTCACTTTTTCCAAAGGTATATCCATCATACCATCTCTTTACTTCTGGCATCTCATATCCTACTTGATAATAATTTAGTATCTCTTCTACCTCTTGCTCTACCATTCCAAAGCTTTGACTATAATCACTATCTAATATTGTATAACTTATAAAATTATTTAAATCAGAGAAAATCCCAGCTTGAGCTACTCTTATTATCCCTGTGAGTACTCCCATTTGCAAGTTGGTATTAGATTTTAAAGCTCCACCATAAAAAACTTTAAAAAATTGTAAAATCTCCTCATAATATCCAAATTCATATGCTGTAATAAAGGGAGCATCATACTCATCTATTAGTAAAATAACCTTTTGATTGTAATACTCAGACAGACATCTTATTAAAAATTTTAAAGAGTTGCTATAATCTTCATCTTTTCTCTTCCAAATATTATCAAATATCTCAAGATCTCTCTCATCTAAGCTCTCTCTTATATACTTGAACTCATTGAATAAATCAGAAATTAAAGTCCTAATTTGAAGATAGATGGTTTCTAAATTACTCCCCTTAAGCTCTTTTAAAGTTAAAAATATTACAGGATATTTTCCCTGCTCCTTTATCATTGGAGAGTTTTCTATATATAGCCCATTAAATAGCTTCCTATTTTCCTCTCCATTTTTTATATCAAAGAAATATTTGAGGGTATTCATATTGAGAGTTTTTCCAAATCTTCTAGGACGACAAAAAAGTTTTACATGTGTTCCATCTAAAAGTAAATCCTCTATAAATTTTGTCTTATCTATGTAATAGTAATTATTCTCTATTATATCTTTAAAATCCTCTCTTCCTATTGGAATTCCTTTCAACATGGCTACACCTCTTTTCTTATATTTTTATTATATTATACCATATTTACTTGTAAATCTCTATTTCTTTGTAAGCAGTTCATTTATTAAAGAACTCTATTTTTCAAAAAAAATATTAAACCACTTCTCATCTTCTCTCCCAGCTCTCACATCAGAAGTCTGGAAAATCTCTACAACTCTATCTCTATACTGTGGAAAGCACTTAAAAGTTTTTATATACATATGTACAGGTATCTCTCCAAAGGTGTAGGTATCCATAAGAGTAGGAACTCTTTCTAAAGTTTCCATCAAATTCTTATAGTCTAATTTTACAAGCTCCTCCTGTCTTATACTCTTTCTCTTAAACTTTTCAAAGTACTCTATCAGTTTGAAATTAAACTCAGCACTGCACCCCTCTGGAAGTAAAAACTCCTTATCAGTGGTATTTATTACCCCCTTACCCTTTTTATAGTTTCCTGTGAGAAATAGTGGTCTTAGCTCTACCCCCTTATAGTTTCCCACAAAGTCAAGAACTCTCACACTATCTTTTCCCTCAAATGTTCTAAGACCTCTCCCTAGCTGTTGGATAAATATTGTGTAGGATAGGGTAGGACGTAAAAAGAGTAAGGTATCTATGCAAGGGATATCTACCCCCTCATTGAATATATCAACAGTAAAGATTACCTCTATTTCCCTCTCTTTAAATTTTCCTATAATCTCCTGTCTTTTAGAAATTGGAGTTTCTCCTATGATTATCTCACTTCTTATTCCCTGTTTTCTAAAGTATTGATTCATCACTTCACAATGTTTTACACTTGCACAAAAACCAACAGTGGATTTTTTCCTATGCTCCATATATTTTTTAAAGACTAAATCCACTCTTTTCTCTATTACAAGGGCACTTTCCAAAGCTTCCAAATCATATTTTCCACTTCTCCAAGGAATGAGAGAGTAATCTGTATCGTCATATATTCCATAATACTCAAAGGGAACTAACCAACCATTGTTTATCCCAACTCTAAAATCACACTCATAAGCTATGTTGTAATCACATAGTTTATATATATCTCCATTGTCTGCTCTATCTGGGGTAGCTGTAAGTCCTAACAAAAACTGTGGCTGAAAATAGTTTAAAACCTTTAGATAACTTTTTGAGCTACTGTGATGAAACTCATCTACCACGATATAGTCAAAGCTATCCTTTGCAAACCACTCATCTCTTAAGTATTCACTTTTAGAGAGGGTGGAGATACTAGCAAAGACAATATCCTTTTTACTCTCTTTTTCTAAAGCATTAAAATAACCATAGCTCCTACTATCTCTATATACAGACTCAAAGGAGTTTCTAGCACCTCTTAAAATCTCATCTCTATGGGCTATAAATAGAACTCTTTTAAAATTCATAGAGTCAAAAACAGCTAGATAGGTTTTCCCTAGTCCTGTTCCCACTACAATCATAGCCTTTTTGTATCCCTCTTCCCTAGTCTTTGAAAGCTCATAGAGTGCTGGAATTTGAAATTTTATAGGCTCTATTACCTCATCACTTCTCTTCTCCTGATTATCAAAAATCTCCCCATACTCACTCTTTTTATACCTCTTTTCATACTCCCTTAGCCATTGAAGAGTTAGCTCAAAGCTGTTTCTCTCATATAGCTCTGTAAACTCATCTAATATCTCCTTCACTTCATCATTTTGTCCACTTACAAAGTTATAGTTCCACTCTACTCCACTGATTAGGGCAGAGTATGAGATATTTGAAGAGCCTACATATATCTCAAAATCATCTTTTCTTCTGAAAATATATGTTTTAGGGTGGAAAGATTTATTGAGAGGGTTGTCAAAGATTTTCACTCCCCCAATCTCTAATAGTCTATAAAGGGCATTGGGCTCAGTTACTTTCATATAGTCACTTGTGAGAATCTTTATCCTCTTTCCTCTCTCCTTTGCCTCTTTCAAATCCTTAATCAAAAGCTTCATTCCAGAATCTCTTATAAAGGATACATTCATTATTATCTCATCAGATTCCTGTATAGATTTTTTTAACGATTCATACATATTTCTCTTATTATTTGATATTAACCCATAATTTCCACCTAATTTATATTTTTTACTGAATTTATACTATCCTAATTATAACATATGGAGTTTAAAAATAAAACTACTTAAAGCCCTTCTTAATTAGAAATGAGTCTATCTTTGAAGAGGTAGAAATACTTATATATTTATGTTATAATTTAATAGAGAGAGAAAAGGAGGGACTGGATATGAAACCTATTGGAATTGGAATAGATGATTTTAGAGAAATAATTTTGACAAATAGTTTTTATGTAGACAAGACAAAATTTATAGAGGAGCTTGAAAAAGATACTTCTAAGGTACAACTTATAACAAGACCAAGAAGATTTGGGAAAACTCTAAATATGTCGATGCTAAAATATTTCTATAACATAGAAAATAGAGATGAAAATAGAAAGCTCTTTAGTAATCTCTATATAGAAAAATCTCCAATATTTTCAGAGCAAGGAAAATACCCAATAATTTTTATCTCCTTTAAAGATATTAAGGCTGATAATTTAGATAGGATGTATTCTGAACTTAGAAGAAATTTTTCAGAATTATTTGATAACTATAAATTTTTAAGAAAAAACTTAGATGAGAGAGCAATAGAAATTTTTGATAGTATTTGGAAAGAGAAAATTGGAGCTAATTATAGTAATTCTTTAAAATTTTTATGTAAATGTCTATATGAATACTACAATCAAGAAGTAATTCTACTGATAGATGAGTATGATACTCCAATAATCTCTGCCTATGAGTATGGTTACTATGATAAGATAAAAACTTTTTTTACAACTATGTATGGTAGTGCTTTAAAAGGCAATCTCTCATTAAAAAAAGCAGTAGTAACAGGGATAATGAGAATCTCTAAAGAAAATATTTTCTCTGGACTAAATAATATTAAAGTAAACTCTATCCTAGAGAGTAGCTTCTCACAATACTTTGGACTTACAGAGGAAGAGGTAGAGCAATCCCTAAGAGATTATGGAATAGAGTATAAGTTAGAGGAGATACAGACTTGGTATAATGGATATAACTTTGGCGGAACAAGAGTTTACAATCCATTTAGTATCACAAGTTACTTGGATAGTAAAAAGATAATGCCATATTGGGTAAATACCTCAAGTAATACCCTTATCAATAAGATTTTAAAAGAAGCAAATAATTCAATTTTTAAGGAGCTTTCTAAACTTTTTCAAGGTGGAGTAATAGAAAAAACCATCGATATATATTCAAATTTCAATGAATTGAGAAATACAGAACAGATATGGTATCTACTGACTAATGCTGGATATCTCACACCTGTGAAAGAGATAGATTATGATAAGTATAGCTTAAAAATCCCAAATGAAGAGGTACACTATTTCTTTGAGAGAGATTTTATAAAGTCTTTCTTAGGTGGTAGAGATGACTTTGACAGTGTCCTAAGATATTTCTTAGATGGAGACTTTGAAAATTTTTCCTATGAGTTAGAAAAAATCTTACTGACAAATGTAAGTTGTTTTGATTTTTCTGCTAATGCTGATGAAGGATATTATCATGTGTTTATCTTAGGAATGATGTTGGCACTGAGAAGAGAGTATTATGTTCGTTCTAATAAAGAAGCTGGAAGAGGAAGATTTGACTTGGTTCTTGAACCAAAGGATAAGAGAAAAAATGGATTTGTGATAGAATTCAAAGCTCCAAACAGTGAAAAATCTTTAGAGAAAGAGAGTGAAGAGGCTCTTAGTCAGATAATAAAAAATAGATATGATGTAGAGCTAAGGGAGAGAGGAATAGAGAATATCTACTATGTGGGAATGGCTTTCTATAAAAGAGATTTTAAATTGGTTTGGAAAAAATAGAGAGTTCGTAATCTTTCAACTACTTTTGATTTAAAAAGAAAACTAAGAATTGTTCCATATTCCAAGAAGTTGAATGAGAAATAGCTTTAAGAATTACTCTCGTTCAAAGAATAAAGAGTAAGTAAAGTTTCCAAAATTCTAAGAGCTTTAGCTCTCTAAGAATTTTGAGACACAGAAAGCAAAGCTTTCAGTGCTTCCTTAATGTAACACAGAAAATAAATTTCTGTGTCTCAATAGTAATAGTCGTTTACACTCCTCTACTATTGGAAAACTCGGCTACGCCTCAAACAGTTATGTTTTTTAGCACTTGTTTTCTCTGACTTACTCTAATATTCTTTTCAATCTCCGTAATTCTTAAGCTATTTAGGCTCTCATAAATTACACAATTCTTAGAGTTCTTTATCAGTATAGTATTGTTATTCTTGAATGTTATTTTCTGATTTCAATTTAAGAGTTTATGTACTCAACCAAAATATTCAATTTTAATATATTTGATAATTTTTTTTAAAATTTTTCAAAAAAAACTTGATTTTTTTAAAAAATAAGTATATACTTACTTCAATCATATAAATCAAAGGAGGTCACAAAGATGTTATTTATAATACTTAGCATAATATTTGTCATATACATAATACTCAAGACAGAAAAACTGAATAGACAAATTTTTATGTTAGGTAATATTTCTAGTATCTTTTCGTACCTATTTTTTAAAGAATATAAATTTATTTAATTAGTTTTGGTTTATATTTTTAATGGGGAAAATAATATAATTAAGATTTTAGAAAAATTTAACAGCCTAACTGGGCTGTTTTTTTCTTACTAAAATTTTAGTAAGAAAGAGATTTTAGGAGGAGATTTTATGCAAGTAACATTTGAGGAAACAAAAACCTTAAAGGAGAAACCAAATGACAATGAGTTAGGATTTGGAAAATACTTTACTGACTATATGTTTGTAATGGATTACACTGATGAGAAAGGGTGGCACAATTTTAAAATTACTCCCTTTGCTCCAATAGCTCTAAATCCAGCAACTATGGTACTACACTATGCTCAAGAGACATTTGAGGGGCTTAAAGCATACAGGACAAAAGAGGAAAAAATCCTTCTATTCAGACCAGAGATGAATGCTAGAAGAATGATAAAATCAAATGAAAGACTATGTATGGCAACTGTTCCAGAGGATTTATTTGTAGATGCTATCAAAACTCTAGTTAACCACGAAAAAGAGTGGGTACCTCACTTAGAGGGAACATCTCTATATATCCGTCCATTTATGTTTGCCACAGAGGTAGCAGTAGGGGTACACCCAGCAAGCTCATACAAGTTTGTTGTAATTCTATCCCCTGTCGGAAACTACTATCCAGAGGGAGTAAATCCTGTAAAAATCTATGTAGAAGATGAATATGTGAGAGCTACTAAAGGGGGAACAGGATTTACAAAATGTGGTGGAAACTATGCAGCTAGTATTATAGCTCAAGAAAAGGCTAGAAAGCTAGGATATACACAGGTACTTTGGCTAGATGGAGTAGAGAGAAAATATGTAGAGGAAGTAGGAACTATGAATGCTATGTTTATCGTAGACAATGAGGTTTATACAGCTCCTATTGATGGAACTGTACTTCCAGGAATTACTAGAGATTCTTGTCTTACTCTTCTAAAATCTTGGGGATACAAGGTACACGAAGAGCATTTCTCTATTGATTTCTTGATGAAAGCAGCTAGAGAGGGAAGAGTTCAAGAGGCTTTTGGAACAGGAACAGCAGCTGTTATCTCTCCTATTGGAGAACTTTTCTACAAAGGGGACAAACAGATTATAAATGATTTTAAAACTGGAGCTATAACACAAAAACTTTATGATACTCTTACAGGTATCCAATATGGAAAAGTGGAAGATAGCTTTGGTTGGACACAGGAAGTGTAGAGATTAAGGGGAGATTTTATGAAGAACTTAGGATATTTAGATAGGATTTTAGTTGAATATGAGAGGAGTTTTGATATTCATAGGGAGTATGAAATTGGAGATAAAAAGATTGATGCCTATGGATATTTTAACTCATACAGTGAGAAGTACCTGCTAGTTAAAGAGGTACAACTCTGGGAAACAAAAGCCTTTGAACATATATTTTTTATTGAAAAAGAGAATGTAGATAGCTCTACACTTGAAGATTTGCTCTCTCTTATTCCTAGCTATATAGAGCCTAATCTTGTAAGAAATGGGAATAAATATCCTGAGAAAAATCATATGTATAGCTTTATTACTCTAGTTATTCTAGCAGAGAATATATCTGATTTGGAAACTATCAAGAGGGTAAAAAAATACAAGTTTGAGAAAAACTATCTCTTCTCTTTTAGAGGCTATTCCCAAGCTAGAGTAATCTTAGTAGATACAAAAAATAAAAATATATATAGTAACAAATCTGGAAAGACTTTAGAAAAATTATATAAACATCTTATCAAATAATAATTATAACTATTTTGATTTCAACTGACTAAAGAAAACTCAAAGAATTGTGTAATTTATGGAGAGAAGTTAGATTAACTCAGCGAAATCGAACGCTAAAAAACACAACTGTTTGAACGGAGTGAGTTTTGTGTTTTTAGTGAGATAAGCCATAGTTAATCAACTTCTTGGAATATGGAGCAATTCTTAGTTTTCTTTTTAAAAGGATAGTTATAAAAATTTTAATAAAACATCAGGGAGGATTTTTTTATGAAAGGAATTACACTTTTAGTTATCACAATTTTATGCTTTTTAGTGGCTTATGTTACTTATGGTTCGTGGCTTGCAAAGCAGTGGGATATCGACCCTAAGAGAAAGACACCAGCTCACGATTTTGAAGATGGAGTAGACTATATTCCAGCTAAGGCACCTGTACTTTTAGGACACCACTTTGCTTCAATAGCTGGGGCTGGACCTATCAACGGACCTATTCAAGCTGCTGTATTTGGTTGGGTTCCTGTGCTTTTATGGATTATTCTTGGAGGTATTTTCTTTGGAGCTGTACAAGATTTCTCAGCTATCGTTGTTTCTATCAGACACAAAGGAAAATCTTTAGGAGAGGTTATTGAGGAGAATATCGGACACAGATGTAAGATGTTATTTACAATTTTCTCTTGGCTAGTTCTACTTTTAGTAGTAGCTGCTTTCTCTGATATTGTAGCTTCTACATTCCAAGGATACTCTATCAATCCAGATGGAACAAAGGTTTTCTACTCAGCTAATGGTTCTGTTGCCACAGCTTCTATGCTATTTATTCCACTATCCATTGCCTTTGGATTTTTAGTTTATAGAAAGAATGCACCTCTAGCTGTATCTTCAGTGGCTGGAGTTTTACTATTAGCTCTTTGTATTGCAGTGGGATTAAAATATCCTATCTATCTAAGTAAAACTTTCTGGTTAGGAGTGGTTTTTGTATATATCTTTATCGCTTCTATTACTCCAGTTTGGATTTTATTACAACCTAGAGATTACTTAAATAGTTTCTTACTATACTTTATGATTATTGCAGCAGTAGTGGGAATTTTAGGAACTAACCCTGCTATCAACCTACCAGCTTTTACAGGTTGGACAAATAGTTTCAACGGACAAGTGATGTTCCCATACCTATTTATCACAGTAGCTTGTGGAGCTATCTCTGGTTTCCATAGCTTAATCGCCTCTGGAACTACATCAAAGCAGTTAAACAATGAGGGAGATGCTAAGTTAATTGGATATGGTTCTATGCTTATTGAGTGTGTATTAGCTGTAATCGCCCTTATAGCAGTAGGAGCTCTTTTCTCTAATGGAAAGATGCCTCAAGGAACTCCAGCTGTGGTTTTTGCCTCTGCTATCTCTGGATTTTTCAGCAAATTAGGAATGGGACAGGTAGCAGTAAATACTACATTTACAGTTATCTCTCTAGCTATCTCTGCCTTTGCTTTGACATCTTTAGACACAGCTACAAGATTGGGAAGATTCCTATTCCAAGAGTTATTTACTAGCAATAAAGCTAAAGAGAATAGTAAGGTACAAGGTTACTTAGGAAATATGTATGTGGGAACTTTCATCACAGTGGGACTTGGAGCAGTTCTTTGCTTAGGTGGATATCAAAATATCTGGCCTCTATTTGGAGCTTGTAACCAATTAGTTGCTGTACCTTGTTTCTTAGGTGTATCTGTATGGCTAGCTAAAAAAGGAAAGAAAAACTTTATGCTTTTAATTCCAATGTTCTTTATGCTTGCAGCTACTATGAGTTCATTACTTATCTCATTTAAAACTAACTTAGTTCTTCTTTTAAATGGAAAGGGTAGCTTAGCAGTTCAAGGACTTCAAGTGGTAGTTTCATTACCTATCTTTGTCCTAGCTCTTATCCTAGTAGTAGAGGGAATGAAAGTTTTATGGGAGCATAGAAAGAAAAAAATGGGAGTGGCTAACTCTGTAAGCAATTAAATTAATAGATAGATAAAAATGAAGAGGTATTGCAATTAAATATTTGCAACAACCTCTTCATTCTTTTTTTCTTCAGTTAAAAAGTAACTATTATACTTAGTCAAAAGAGTATTACATGAATTTAAAAAGTTTTCTCCATGAAGAGTGATTGTCTCTTCAATTAATGAAACATCTCCATTCTTTATTATCTCTATAATTCTTCTATGCTGTTCTAAAATAAATAGAAGTGTTTTTTGCTCAGGAGTTTCTAAAACTCTAAATCTTTCATAATGAGTACTAGATGAAGATATTATATTCCAAATCTCCCCTTTATCTACAAATTTAAAAATAATTTCATGGAACTTCTTATCTAGATTGAATAATTCAACTAACTTTTCATTACAAGTACACTCTTTAATAATTTTCTCAATAAGCAACAGATTTTCATTTAATTTTTCAATTAAAACTTTCTTATCTAAAGGTGAAAGTATTACCAATCTCAATACCTCTTTTTCTAAAATTTTTCTAATAAAAAGAGTATTTTCAACAAGTTTCAGATTAATTTTAGATATAAAAGTTCCTTTTTGTGGAATAGCCTCTATTAATTTCTCCTCTTTTAATTTTACTAATGCTTCTCTTATTGGAGACTTACTTGTATTAAAAAAATTTTGTAACTCACTTTCACTAATTTTTTCTCCAGGTTTGAGAAAAAGAGTCATAATATTATATTTTAAAGTCCTATATATAAACTCCTTTATATTTTCATATTCCCTTTGAGCTAATAATTTCATAACTCCTCCTAAATTTACATAGACATCTTTTCAATTATAACATTTTATTTTTTAAAAAACAATACTCCAATTAGACAATTCCTTTATTCTATAATTTTCAAAATTAATTATTTTTTATAAAACATCAAACTTAAAAAATAAAAAATTGACTTTTTGGAAACAATATGTTATATATTTAAATATAAACGACTAGTCGACTAATTAGGAGGAATAAAAAATGGGAGCATTAACAGGAGTAAGAGTTTTAGATTTAACAAGAGTTTTAGCAGGACCTTATTGTGGAATGTTGTTAGCAGATATGGGAGCTGAAGTGATAAAGGTAGAAGTACCAAAAAAGGGAGATGACAGTAGAAGTTTTGGTCCTTTTGTCAACGGAGAAAGTGCTTATTATATGAATTTAAATAGAAATAAAAAGGGAATAACACTTAATTTAAAATCTGAAAAGGGAAAAGAAATATTTTTAGAATTAGTAAAAAAAGCTGATATTATTTTAGAAAATTTTAGACCTGGAACTATGGAAAAATTAGGATTGGGATATGAGGAATTAAAAGCAGTAAATCCTGGAATAATATATGGTTGTGTTTCAGGATTTGGACATACAGGACCATATAAAAATAGAGCTGGATATGATATTATTGGTCAGGCTGTTGGTGGATTGATGAGTACTACTGGTTGGCCTGGGGGAGAAGCTACAAGAACAGGAACAGCAATGGCAGATATCTTAGCTGGACTAAGTGTAACTATTGGTGTTTTAGGGGCTTTAAATTATAAGTTTAAAACTGAAATAGGACAAAAGGTAGATGTTGCCTTAGTAGACTCTGTTGTATCATCAATGGAAATCATCACTCAAATCTACCTAACTAGTGGAAAAATTCCAGAAAGAATAGGAAATAGATATGAATCTGTATATCCTTATGACTCATTCAAAGCTTTAGATGGTAGCTTAGTAATAGGTTGTGGAAATGACAAACTTTTCTCTTTACTAGTTGGAGTTATGGAAGCTCCTGAACTATTAGAAGATGAGAGATTTATATCAAATGCTAAAAGAGTTGAAAATAATATGTATTTAAAACCTATAATCGAAGAGTGGTTGAAGGATAAAAAAGTAGATGAAACTGTTGAGAGATTATTAGCTAAGGGAATACCAGCTGCTCCTATAAATACTATTGATAAGGTTGTAAATGACCCTCACATTCTATCAAGAGAGATGTTTGTTGAGGTTGAACATCCAAAAGCAGGAAAAATGAAGTTGACTGGAAATCATCTAAAATTTAGTGAGACTCCTACTAAGATAAAAACACCAGCTCCACTTTTAGGAGAACATCTAAATGAAGTACTTGGAAATATATTAGGTTACACTCAAGAAGAGATTGAAAGATTAGCAGATGAAAATCTGTTCTAGAAGGGAGAAAATATGGAAATAAATAACAGAATTGAAATAATAGAAGTCGGTCCAAGAGATGGATTTCAAAGTATAAAGGAGTTTATCTCAACTGAAGAAAAGAAAAAAATAATAGAGGGAATTATAGAATCAGGAGTAAAAAAGATACAGCTTACATCTTTTGTCTCTCCAAAACATATACCACAGATGCAAGATGCTGAAGAAATAGCCAAATATTTTTTAAATAAATATCCAGAGTTAGAATTTTCAGCTTTAGTTCCTAATTATAGAGGAGTTAAAAGAGCATATGAGATAGGACTTAGAAATATAGCATATGTTATCTCTGTATCTGAAGGACACAATAAGGCAAATGTAAATCGTAGTGTAGATGAATCTTTTGTAGAACTAGAAAAAATCTTAGCTGATTTTCCAGATATAAATATTACATTAGATGCAGCAACTACATTTGGTTGCCCTTTTGATGGAAAAGTTTCATATGAAAAGGTTGATAAATATGTTAAAAGAGCATATGATTTAGGTATCAGAACTATTAACTTATGTGATACAATAGGAATATCAAATCCCAAACAAATAGATGAGTTACTAACTATATTATTAGAAAAATACAAAGATATTGAGTTTCAAGTTCATATTCATGATACTAGAAATATGGGAATGTTAAATTCATATACAGCAATTAAAAAAGGAATTAAACATGTCCAAGCTTCATTAGGTGGTATGGGAGGTTGCCCTTTTGCACCAGGAGCATCTGGAAACTTATCAACTGAGGATTTTGTTTATATGCTAGACAAAATAAATATTGAAACAGGAATAAATTTTAAAAAATTAGTAAATATAGCTAAAGAGTGTAGAGATAATATTAACGGAGTATATAGTGGGCATCAGATAAATATAAGTGATAAGATTAGTTGTAATTCTTAATCTTTAAAGGGGGATAGCATGCAAATAGTTTCGATAATATCATTAGTAATATTACTGATAACAATTGTTATTGGTTTTGTAAAAAAGATAAATATGGGGGTTTTAGCCTTAGGTTTTTCATTGATCTTAGGTTATTTGGGAAAGGTATCAGCAAGTAATATAATAAAAGGATTTAATTCAAGCTTATTTTTAATGTTAGTAGGAGTGAGTATATTATTTGGAATAGCTCAACACAATGGTACCTTAAATTTGATTGTAAAAAAATTGATTAAATTATCTGGAAAAAAAGCTTGGTTAATTCCAATACTTATGTATTTTGTCATATATTTTATAGCTTTCTTAGGAGCTGGAACAATAACAGGATTTGCTTTAGCTGCATTATTTGGAATTCCTATGGCAAAAGAGTTAGATGCTGATCCTTTTCTATTAACTACTATGGGGCAACTAGGTTCAATAGGTGGTGGTATTGTTCCTTGGGCACCGACTGGAATAATAGGTTTAGAGTTAGCTAAAAATGCTAATATAACTGGAAATTTAGCTAACACAATGGTATTAAATACATTTTTAGCTACAGCCTTTGGAGCGATTATTTCATATATCTTCTTAAAGGGATATAAACTAAAAGCTAAAGAGCTTAGTAGTGAAGTTTTAAAATTTAATAAAAAACAAAAGATAACTTTAGTAGGTATTCTATGTATGGTTATAGGAGTAGCTTTCTTCAATTTAAATATAGGACTACTTTCAATACTAATAAGCATCATCTTGATACTACTAAAAGTGGGAACAGAGAAAGAGGCTTTAGGATCAGTTCCTTGGAATACAATCCTACTTATCTCTGGAATGGGAATATTGATGGACTTAATAGTTAAATTAGATGGAATAAAATTACTAGCTGATATTCTAAGTCTATTTATGAACGAAAAAACAGTTGCAGCAATTTTAGCTCTTTCATCAGGAATTTTAAGTTTATTTAGCTCTACTTCTGGTGTTGTTATGCCTACAATGATTCCAACTATTCCTAGAATTATTGAAACATTGGGAATAGCAGGAGTGGTTCCTAGTGCATTACTTCTATCAGCAGTTATAAATGGTTCATCTCCTTCTGGAATGAGTCCTCTTTCAACTGGAGGAGCCTTTGTTATGGCAACACTTTCTGAAAACTATGAGCTCACTAACGAGGAGTTCTCAAGTAAATTTAAAAGACTATTTTATATAACTATGTTAAATATGTTTATTGTAGCAATCTTTATATTAATAGGTGGATTTAGTTTTACTAAATATATGTAATGGAGGAGTTATGACACTAACAGAGAAAATTTTAGCAAGAGCAGCAAAATTAGATAAAGTAAAAGCTGGAGATATTGTTTGGGTAGATGTAGACAAAGCAATGATGGATGATATTTTAGGTCCTAGAATTGAAATTGCTGAGAAGATGAAGGAGTTAAATTTAAAAATCTGGAATCCAGATAATGTTACAATAATTTCAGACCACTATACTCCACCTGCTAATGCCCATCAAGCTTCTATTGTAAAATTTACTAGAGATTGGGCTAAGGAGAATGAGGTTAAACATTACTATGAGTTTGCTGGACCTTGTCATCAAGTAATGATTGAAAAAAGTAGAGTTTTACCTGGAGAGATAATCTTAGGAACAGATAGTCACACCTGTACATATGGAGCTTTAGGAGCCTTTTCAACTGGAATTGGTTCAACAGAGATGCTAGGAGTTTTAGCAACTGGAAAAATTTGGTTGAAAGTTCCTGAGACTATAAAGATAAACTTTGTTGGAAAGATGAATAAGGGAGTTATGGCTAAGGACTTGATATTAGCAGCTATTGGAAAAATAGGTCATGCTGGAGCTACTTATAAGGCACTTGAATTCTCAGGAGAAGTAATAGATAATTTAATTATGGATGAAAGATTATGTATTGCTAATATGGCAGTGGAAGCTGGAGCTAAAAATGGAATAATGAGAGTTGATGAGAAAACAAAGGAGTATTTAAAAAATCTAGATTTAGAACTAACTCCAGAAGTTATAGAACTTTTATCAACTAATAGTTCTGATGGAGTAGCTCAAGAGATAACTATAGATGTTTCAGAAATTTATCCTCTTTGTTCATGTCCACATGAAGTAGATAATGTAGAGGAGATTGCTAAAATTGAGGGAGTAAAGATAGATCAAGCCTATATTGGTTCTTGTACTGGTGGAAGATACAATGACTTAAAATTGGCAGCTGATATATTAAAAGAAAGAAAGATAGCTGAAGGAGTAAGATTGCTAATCTCTCCAGCATCTAAAGAGGTATGGGAAAGATGTGCAAAGGATGGAATTTTACAGACACTCTCTGAAGCTGGAGCCACAGTATTAGCATCTAGCTGTGGAGCTTGCTTAGGGATACACTCTGGAGCAATAGGAGAGGGAGAAGTTTGTATCTCATCAACAAATAGAAACTTTATAGGTAGAATGGGAAGTAAAAAAGGAGAAGTATATCTAGCCTCTCCATTATCAGTAGCTGCTGCTGCACTTACAGGTTATATAGTAGACCCAAGAAAGTTTATTGAGGAGGAATAATATGAATATTAGTGGAAGAGCATTAAAATATGGAGATAATATTAATACAGATATAATCTCTCCCCCAGCATATATGGAACTAAGTATAAAAGAGGCAGCAAAATTTACTATGAGTCCAATAGACACAGAATTTGCTAAAAACTCTAAGCCAGGAGATATCTTTGTGGCAGAGAAAAATTTAGGTTCTGGTTCAAGTAGAGAAACAGCACCTCTAATGCTAAAAGAGTTAGGAATAAAAACAATTATTGCTAAATCATATGCTAGAATTTTTTATAGAAACTGTATAAATCTAGGAATACTTGCAATTCAATGTGACTTAACAGAGAAAATATCTATGTATGATGAACTAGAAATAGATTATAAAGAGGGAATAATATATAATAAAAGTAAAGATGAAAAATATGTCTGTGAAAAGATTCCAGAGCATATTATGGAATTTATCAAACAAGATGGGCTAATTAACTATTTAAAGGAAAAGATATCTAAGAAATAATTAGGAGGCTTAAACTATGAGTAACTACAATAAAGATTTTGAAATAAAATGCTCTATCATTAGAGGGGGAACTAGTAAAGGAATATATATAATGGAAAATGAATTACCAAAGGAGCAGGAACTAAGGGATAGAATTCTTCTAGCTATATTTGGAAGTCCTGATGTAAGACAGATAGATGGATTAGGTGGGGCAGATAGTTTGACTAGTAAATTAGCTATTGTAGGTCCATCTTCTAGAGAGGATGCAGATGTAGATTATACCTTTGGACAAGTTAGTATTACAGAGAGCTTTATTGACTATGGTGGAAATTGTGGAAATATCTCTTCAGGAGTTGGAGTTTTTGCTGTTAATAACAATTTAGTAAAGGTTACTGAACCTATTACAAAAGTTAGAGTACATATGACTAATACAAACAGAGTTTTAACTTTAGAAGTTCCTGTAAAAGATGGGAAAGCTGAATTTAGAGGAGATTATAAAATAGATGGTGTCCCTGGAACTGGAGCTAAGATAACATTGGATTGGTCTGATGTAGTAGGAGGAATTACTGGAGATCTATTACCTACAGGAAATCCTAGAGATATAATCAAAGTTGAAGATGAAGAGTTTGAACTTTCTATTGTTGATGCTGGAAATATTGTTATCTTTATTGAAGCTGATAAGTTAGGGCTAAAGGGAACAGAAAGTAGTAATGAAATTGATAGTGACAAAGAGTTACTAAAGAAAATAGAGAGAATAAGAGGAGAGGTATGTTGTAAGCTAAAGCTTGTAGACTCGTGGGAAGAAGCTCAAATAAAGACTCCTTACCAACCATTCTTTGCTATTGTAAGTAAAGCAGCTGACTATATAGCACTAAACGGAGAGAAAGTTTCAAAGGATAATTTAGATATCGTATCAAGACTATTATTTATGCAAAAGATGCATAAAACTTACCCGGTTACAGGAACTGTAGCTACTGGAGCCGTAGCTAGAATCAAAGATAGTGTGGTATATAATCTTTTAAAAGATAAGGTTAAAACTGGAGTTGAAGTAAAAATTGGTCATCCTGGAGGAATAATCCCTATAAAAGTAAGAGCTAGTTATCCAAATGATAGATGTAAAATTGAGGAATTAGTAGTATGTAGAACTGCTAGACTTATTTTAGAAGGAAGAGTCTTTGTAAATATTTAAAATAATCAGCTTATAATTTCTTCATTGTATAAATTACTCCTTAATAAACAAAAACATATCTATTTTTAAAAAATATTTACATATAAAAGTTTTTATGATATAAAATATATACATTTACTTATATCAAGGAGGATTACATGAAAAAATTAATTATTCTTTCTACTTTACTTGCAACTCTTGCTGCATGTAATAATTTAGAAAATAATAATCAACAAACTGTTTCTACAACTACAGTTGTAAATACATTAAATTCTACTTCAAATATTTTACAAGGAATAGCAGCTTATAAACAAGGAGATATGATAGGAGCTTATAATGTTTTAAAAAATCTTTCTCCTGCTTCAACAAATTTAGAAACTTACTCTACATATTTAAATGTTCTTCAAAATTTAAATAAAAATCAAGAGTTATTGACAGCTTTAAAATCTGGAAATGAGTATTTTGGTAGCTCTAAAGATTATGTTTTAAATTATGCTAACATACTTACTTCAAAATTTAATGATACAAATACTGCTACTAATGTTTTAGAAAACTATTTAAAATTATATGGAAATAATAGTGAAGTAGAAAAATCCTTAGCTAATATCTATACTAGTACTAAGAGATAACAAAAATAACTTTATTAAAAAAAGCTGAGTAGCATTAAAAAAATGCTTTACTCAGCTCTCTTTTTTTGTA